>ENA-OYXB01000364-OYXB01000364.1-human-gut-metagenome-genome-assembly--contig:-NODE-364-length-19297-cov-4.846534_pt1 | contig 19297 bp, 16 predicted proteins | sample MGYA00244176_ERZ653409 | MGnify/ENA primary metagenome ERZ653409 (study PRJEB26926, sample SAMN06164912) | human gut metagenome | biome: ENVO:00009003; feature: ENVO:2100002; material: ENVO:00002003... | reverse complement strand
GGCGCGGCCGAAGTCGGCGCGCAGCTTGCCCATGAGCTTGCCGGCTTCCTTCTTCTGGTCGGCGGGCAGGGAGCCAATGGCCTTGCTGGCCTTGGTCATCGCCGAATCGGCACCTGCGTACGTTGTCTTGATGGCCTTGAGCTCCTCCAGGTTGGAGGCGTTCTGGATTTTCTCGATGCCCTCGGCAACCTCAGCGGTCACCTGGTCGGCGTCGAACACCATTTGTTCTGCCACGAGAACCCTTTCGTCTGATGTTTTCTCAGCGTTTCACAGCGTTTTTACCGGTTTCACATTCTTTCAACATGACCCGACATAGACAGCGACATCAGCATCACCGCGGCCGAGGTGCCGAGGTTCAGCGATTCGGCCTTGCCGTACAGCGGGATGGAGACGATGTGGCTGCAGCGCGTGAGGATGTCCGGTTCCAAGCCACGCGCCTCATTGCCGAACAGCACGGCTTTCGGAGCCTCGACCGCCGCCTTGTCCGCCAGTACTGCGGGCAGGCTTTCCGGCTTGCGTTCTTCGGTGCCGTATACGTCGGCGGCCCAGACGTCCATATTATGGTCGCCTGTCCAGGTGAAGAATTCGTCGGTGCTCATGGCGAGTACCGGCAGATGGAACAGGGAGCCTGCGGTGGAGCGGATGACCTTGGGGTTCAGCACGTCCACGCAGTCGTCCACGAAGATTACGGCGTCGCAGCCGGCCGCATCGGCCGCACGGATCACGGTGCCGGCGTTGCCCGGGTCGCGCACCTGCCAGAAGGCGGCAATCTGCGGGGCCCGACCGTTCTTGCCAAGTTCGACGTCATCGGCTCCGGCGTGCATGGACTCGGCATTGCCGACGGCCGCGATGCCTTGGGCGTCCGGACTGATGCGGCGCATCACGTCGCCGGTGCAGTAGTGCACATAAATCGTGGCATCCTGCGAGGTTTCGACGATCTTCTCCAACGTGGAGGAGATGATACGCGGATGTTCCAGCGCCTGCGAAACCTCTACATACAGGTCCTGCACCACGTCCGGCCGCCAAGTGACGGCCTCGCGCACGGATTGCGGGCCTTCGATAAGAAAACGGCCCGAACGTTCGCGGCCTTTGGCGCGGGTCAGATCGGCGATGCGGCGCACGCGGTCGGATTTCGGATTATCAAGAATCTGGGCGTTGATGGGCATAGCCACTACCCTACTGCCGGGTCATTACGTCAGTCGCGAGACTGAGGGTGGTCGAGGCTGGAACCACCCCAGTCGGCTACGCCGACAGCCCCCGCCAGCGGGGGCATCATAAGGCGTTCAGACACCTTGAAAGGCACTGTGCTAATCTGTCGCCTTTCAGACACCCTGAAAGGCACTGTGCCAGTCTGCCGCCTTTCAGACACCCTGAAAGGCGAAGTGCCAATTCCCGGTGCCGACGGCTACGCCTATGGAGGCCAGCGGGACGGCCAGACAGATGACGTAGAAGATCCAGTCGATAGGCTTCAGACGCGAGATGCGGGCTTGGGAACGTGGGGCGCCGGAGCCGAAGCCGCGCGCTTCCATGGCGGTGGCAAGTTTGGTGGCACGCCGGATGGAGAGCACCAGCAGTCCGAACGCTTGGGAGAGGGCACGGGCGATGGCGTTACCGTCACCAAGGCCGCGCGAACGCTGGGACAAGCCGAGTGCGCGCCAATCTTCCTGCAGCAGCGTAAACATGCGCAATCCGGCCAATCCGCCGTATACGAATCGCGGTGAGAAGTGCAGAATCTCAACCAGACCGTCCGCCAAATCAGTGGGATCGAGGCCCAAGGCCAGAATCACGCCGGGTACGGCAATGGCCGCCACCCTGATAGCCGTGGCGATGGCCAGATTGATGGATCCCTCGCTGATCACAATCCAGCCACCCTGCCACAGGATCTCGCCCGAGGTGCGGCCGTAGAGGAACACGGAGATAAAACTGCCGGCGGCGGCGATCCATACCGGCCAGGTCTTACGGCATACGGTCCACGGAGCCACGCCACCAATCCACAGCAGCACGAATTCGATGCCGAGCGCCGTGGATGCGGATACCGCATCCAGACTGATGAACATCGGAATGCACAGCAACAGCGCACCGATGATGCGACTGACCGCGTTGATGCGCGCGATGAACCATGAGGGCGATGAGGCTTTGACCGGCTCCACGCGCGTTTCCTGCGGGCTGACGGTTACCACGTCACTCATGCCTTCGCCTCCTCGAACATCACACGTCGTGCGCCCAGCGCATCCACCAGCGCCTCATCGTGCGTCACCATGATCACGCACGAGCCTTGGTCGCGGATGGCGGCGATCAGCTTGACCATTTCATTCCACGTACTGAAATCCTGTCCGAATGTCGGCTCGTCCATCACCAACACTTTGGGTGCGGCGGCCAGCATGGAGGCCACGGACAGTCGCCGCTTCTCCCCGCCAGACAAGGTGTACGGGTTGGCTTTGGCGAAGCGCGTGAGATTCATCTGCTCAAGCATGCGGTCGGCGGTCTGATAAGCCTCGTCTTGGCTCTGCCCCATCGACTTGGGGCCGATGGCGACTTCGTCACGCACGAAATTGGCAGCGAACTGGTGTTCGGGCTCCTGGAACACCATGCCGATACGGCCCAGCAGTTCCTTGCTTTTCCAGTCGATCGGCTCACGCCCGGCATGCGCGGGCTTGAGGTTGTCGGCGATGAGCACCTTGCCGGCGATAGGCTTGAGTAGCCCGGCCAAGGTCAAGGCCAAGGTCGATTTGCCCGCGCCGTTCGGACCCATCAGAGCCGTTACTTCGCCGGGATAAAAATCCAGATTGATACCAACGCCAAGAGCGGCCCCACGGCCAAAGCTTAAGTTCTCGGTGCTGAGCACCGGCGCATCGTGCGCAGACTCCTGCTTCGGTGAGTAATCGGGAATCGCACGGCCCGGCACCCACGCGCCACCGGCGGCCAACACGTCGCCCATCTCGGCGAACACCTCGTCCGGCTTGCCGTCGGCAATGACCGCACCCGTGGGCGAACTTGCATCGGGTCGACCGAGCACAATCACGCGATCGACCAGATCGAGCCATACATCGATATGATGTTCGACCACAACCATGGTCTGTCCGGTGGCCTCGATGACCTTTTTGACCGCGTCATGCACTTCGACCACGCCTTCGGGATCGAGGTTGGCGGTCGGTTCGTCCAACAACAGCAGACCGGGCTTCATAGCCAGCACGCCGGCCAACGCGAGACGTTGACGCTGACCGCCGGACAGATGGCGGGTGGACCGATCCAGTTCGAGTCCGCCGAGTCCCACCATATCCAATGATTCGCGCACTCGCTGCCAAATCTCCTCGCGCGGCACGTTGAGGTTTTCGCAGCCGAAGGCCGCGTCATCGCCCAGTCGTTCAAGAATGATCTGCGAGTCCGGGTCCTGAAGCACCAGTCCCACGCGACCTCGCACCTCGCGCGCATCGACGCCATCGATGGTGAGCGAGCCCTCCTGCTCGCCTTCCTCATCGCCGCCAAGTACGCCTGCGAGACCGGCCATCATCGTGCTTTTGCCCGCGCCCGAAGCACCGAGCAGCAACACACGTTCACCTGGCCGGATGGTGAAATCGACGGCACGCAACGCGAAGTCCTTACGCGTGGCGTGCCGCCATCCCCAGCCGCTGGCCTCTACCGCAGCCGGATTAATCTGCATCAGACGCGCGCCTTGCTGCGGCCGGATTCAAAACGCTCCAGAGCACCGGTGACGGCGAGCGCACGAGACAAGTACCAGACCACCACGCCGGCGATCACGACGCCGGAGATGATGGAGCCCACCAGATACCAAGTGACGCGCAGGCCGTTCCAGCCCGGGTTGGTGGCCCAGTAGTAGGCCCAGCAGCCCACGCCGGCGAGCGCACCGGACAGGATGGTGGTGCCGATGTTCCACTTCTTCCAAGCGAAGACGGCGAAGGCAATTTCGGCACCCAGACCCTGGATGATGCCGACGATCAGCGAGCCGCCGACGCCCCACTGGTTGCCCAGCGTAAGTTCAAGGAAGGCGGCGAGGGTTTCGGCAAACAGTGCGGCACCGGGCTTGCGCACAATGATTGCAGCGAGCGGGCCGGCGAACAGCCAGAATCCGTTGAGCAGACCCTCGAAACCGGGGGTCACGCCTTCAAACAGGGCCAGCGGGGCGGAGCAGACAATGTCCCAGCCCCAGAAAATGACGCCGGATGCGACGGCGATGATTGCGGCGACGACGATATCGACGACGCGCCACTTGTAATTGGCTTTGGCCACAGCTTCAGTCATGAATGTGCCTTTCTTCTGCTCGCACGCAGGCCGAACATACATGGATATATGTACGCACATAATGCACATGTTCGTGTCCACGCGCGGGTTGGTTCAGGCACGGGTGGGTAAGAGCGACATTTCCGTGCGCCGGCATTATCCGGTCACGTTCCATCGGTCGAGACTATGAGTCTCCTCTCAGCCGCCCAACGGCAGCTCCCGTGTCAACTCCCGACTATAAAGCAAGCCGACGTCAAAGGCAATAGCCACATCTGTGACCTACCTGACGGCGGCTCACTACCATTACCGATGCGGTTCGGCTACTTGCCGAGCTTGTCCAGCAGCAAAGCCTCGGTGATCACGTTGTTCTTGAGGCCGGGCAGGGAGATGGACTCATTGGGGCTGTGGGCGTTGGCCTTCGGGTCTTCGGGACCGGTGACCAGCACCTGAGCGTTGGGGAAAATGCGCTGCAGTTCGGGGATGAACGGAATGGAGCCGCCTTCGCCCTTGTTGATGGGCTCAACGCCGAAGGCCTCGGTCATGGCTTCCAGCGCGTCCTTGGTGGCCACGGCGGTCGGATCCATGGCCCAGCCCATGCCGTTTTCGCCGCGTTCGACAGTGACCTTGGCACCGAACGGCGCGTGGGATTCGAGGAATGCAGCCAGTGCTTCCTGCGCTTCTTCAGGGTGCTGGGTGGGCGCGGTGCGCAGCGACAGACGGAAGCGGGTCTCCGGGGCGATCACGTTGAAGGATCCCTCGACCGGGTGGGCGTCGAAGCCGATCACGGTCACGGACGGCTTAGTCCACAGGCGTGAGGCCAGCGAGCCGGTGCCGGCGAACTCGTAACCGGCCACCACGCCAGAATCCTCGCGCACGGTGGTTTCGTCAAGGTCGTGCTGCAAACCGCCGATCGGCTCTTCCGCGGTCACGCCGGGTACGGCCAGATCGCCGTTCTCGTCATACATGGAAGCGATGAGCATGGCGGCCAACGTATTGGAGTCGAGAATCGGGCCGCCGTACTGGCCGGAGTGCACCGGATGCTCAAGGCCCTGCACGGTCACGTCCACACAGGTGTTGCCGCGCAGCGAGGTGGTCAAAGAAGGAATGTCCGCCGACCAGTTGCCGGAATCGGCCACGATAATCACGTCAGCGGCGAATTCGTCGCGGTGAGCCTCGATGAAGGGAATGAAGCTTGGCGAGCCCATCTCCTCTTCGCCTTCGATGAACACTTTGATATTGACGTTGAGGTCGTCGCCCAGGGCCTTCAGTGCACCGGAGTGGATGGCGATGCCGCCGCCGTCATCGGCGGAGCCACGGCCGTAGAGGCGGCCGTCGATTTCGGTGGCCACGAACGGGTCGGTGTTCCACTCGGCCGGGTCCGGAACAGGCTGCACGTCGTGATGGGCATAGAGCAGCACGGTGGGGGCGTCCGGAGAAACGATATGCGAGCCGATGACCTCCCATGCGCCCGGAGTGCCGTCGGCATTGGAAGCCTGAACCACCTTGGTATCCACACCCACGAGGCGCAGTTCGTCTGCCACGAATTCAGCGGAGCGCTTCATATGTTCGGCGGTGATGCCCTTGGCGGAGATCGACTGCAGCGCGACCTTTTCGGCCAGCACCTTGACTATGCGGTTCCAATCGGTTTCGACGCGCGAACGAATCTCGTCAGCGGTGAGCGTTGTCATGATGGTCCTCCTTTATATATGTGTGTGAGCGGCGTCATTGCAATGGCTGCGCCAGTGTACAAGTGTCTGAACGTCACCGTAACCTCAAAGCATGACATGGAATCCGTTTAAGAAAAAAGAAGAGGCCCAAGCTCCTGTTGAGCAGGCCCCGAAGAAGGCTGCCAATCCTTCTGAGAAAAAAGGCCGTCCTACCCCGAAGATGAAGCAGGCTCAGGCCGCCGGTATCCGTCCGCTGGTTCCGGTGGACCGCAAGGCCAGCGCCAAGGCCGCCAAAGCCCGTCTGCGTGAGAAGGAGAACGCCGAGTACGAGGCGATGCAGAAGGGCGATATCAACCACATGCCCAAGGCGGAACGCCTGCCTTGGCGTATCTACATCCGTGATTATGTGGATGCCCGTTTCAACCTTGGCGAATGGTTCATCCCGGTGGCCTTCGCGATTCTGATCGTCTCCATGTTCGTCACTTCTTTGATGCAGAACCAGTGGGCTTCCATCATCATGATGGCGCTTATGTACGGTTACCTGATTGCCGTGATCATCGACGTATGGCTGATGTGGCGCAAGCTCAAGGCCAAGCTCATCGCCAAGTACGGCGAACAGTCCGTGTCCAAGGGCTCCCGCTCCTTCTCCTACGCTTGGAGCCGTTCGATTCAGATGCGTCGTTGGAGGCTTCCCAAGCCGCGTTACCCGAAGCGCGGTCACTGGCCGGCAGACTGATGTCCATATATACTCTGGCTCCCCTCGTTGAGGGGCTGAGCCGTAAAGAAAACAGTCCAGTGGACTGTTTTTAGGCGAAGTGGCGGCGATAGCCGCATATGGCTCCCTAGCGTGGGAGCCATACTTATATGTATCAAGGAGGCAATCATGAGCGAACAGTTTGATCTGGTCATCATCGGGGCCGGCCCCGGCGGCTATTCCACGGCCTTGCGCGCCGCCGAACTCGGCATGAAAGTGGCACTCGTCGAGCGTGACGCCACCGTAGGCGGCACATGTCTCAACCGTGGCTGCATCCCCTCCAAGGCGCTCATCACCGCCACCCACACCATCGACACCGTGCACCGTGCGGCCGAGCTCGGCGTCAACGCCTCGGTGAATGGCATCGACTTCGGCACGCTGCGCGACTATCGCCTGCGCGTGGTCAAGACGATGGTGGGAGGACTGGCCGGACTGCTTGCCCATCGCGGCATCACCGTGTTCCGAGCCAATGCCGCGTTCCATGCGGATGAGACCGCTCCAGCAACTTCCAACCACATCGTCCACCTCGTTTCCTCCCCCGACCAAAGCGACATCCTCACCTATCACAAGGCCGATGTCCCCGAGCCCAGCGGCCCCACGATGGACCTCACGGCCACGAACATCGTCATCGCCACCGGTGCCAAGCCACGCCCATTGCCCGGCAACCCGTTCGCCGGCGCCCTCATCGACTCCACACAGGCGCTGGAAGTCAACGAATTTCCCTCGTCGGCGGTGATTATCGGCGCCGGGGCCATCGCCCTTGAATTCGCCTCGATGTGGAACGCCGCCGGTTCGAAGGTGACCTTGCTGATTCGCAAGGACCGTGTGCTCTCAGCCTGGGACCGGAGAGCCGGCACCACGCTGACCCGTGAGCTCAAACGTCATGGCGTGAACATCATCACCCGCGCCAGCGTCACCCATGTGGACACCGGCGCGAACCTTGGTGCCACCGTGCACTACACGCGCGAAGGCCAGGACGGCGAACAAAGCGTCTGGGGCGAAATCGCCCTTGTCGCCATCGGGCGTGACCCGATCACCGACCCAGCATGGGGCGTGACGATTGACGACCACGGACATGTCGCCACGGATGCGTACGGCCGCACCGACAAACCGGGCGTATGGGCGGTGGGCGATGTGACGGCCGGTCACGCGCTGGCGCATCGTGCTTTTGAGCAAGGCATCGTCATCGCGGAGACCATCGCCGGACTCAATCCCAAGCCGGTGGACGAAGCCACCGTGCCGCAAATCGTGTTCTCCTTCCCCGAAGCGGCGTCGGTCGGGCTCACCGTCGAACAGGCGCAGGCGAGAGAGGATCTCATTGAAATCAAGGAGACCAACTATCCGATGCTGGCGAACGCGCGCATGCTGATGAGCGGCACGGCCGGTTCACTGACCATCGTCTCCGGCTGCGACGCGGCCAACCCGGACACCCCGCGCGTGCTCGGCGTGCACATGGTCTCCCAGATGGCCTCCGACATCATCGCCGAAGCCGAACAGCTGGTCGGCAACCATGTGCCGCTCGCCGACGCAGCCCGCCTCGTTCACCCGCATCCCACGTTCAGTGAAACGCTCGGCGAGGCGCTGCTCAAGGCCGACGGACGGCCGTTACACACACGCTGAGACCAACCAGCACAAACAAGTTCGGACCAGCGCACCTGATAAGATGCTGTCTAGTGTGTTTCGTCCCAACAAAGGAAGAAGTGATGGCGGAAAAGGACGCGAAGCCGAAGAAGCAGAGCACAATCAAGCAGATCATCCAGATCTACAAGTACACGGCTAAGGAAGACAAGGCCCTGCCGTGGCTTGAGGCCGGTGCTTTCCTGCTGCCTGTAGTCGTGATGATCATCATCGGTCTGATTGCCAAGTGGACCTGGCTGACCTGGATCTTCACCATGATCACCGCCATCATGCTCGGCATGCTACTGGCCACCATGATGCTCACCCGCCGCGCGGATGCAGTCGGCTACAAGCAGATTGACGGCAAGCCTGGTGCCGCCATCGGCGTGCTGAGCAACATGCAGAAAGCCGGCTTTAACTTCCCGCAGGAACCGGTGTGGATCGACCCGAAGACCAAGGATGCCATCTGGCGCGGCACTTCGATGAACGGCATCTACCTGATCGGCGAAGGCGAATACGGTCGCATCATGAAGGCGATGGATCGTCAGGAACACGATATCAAGGGCGTCACCGCCGGCTCCTCCATTCCGGTGTACCGCATCTCCGTGGGCCACGGCCCCAAGCAGGTGCCACTGGACAAGCTGCGTAGCACGGTGACCAAGTCCAAGAGCTATGAGCCCACGAACCACAAGAACGCACTGATCGCCAAGATTCATCCGCGTCGTCGCTTCCTGCTGACCAAGGCCGAGATGGAAACGCTGAACGATCGTCTGCGCACGCTGCAGGCCAAGAAGGGTTATGCCATCCCCAAGGGCATGGACCCGAACCACCCGCAGAAGATCTCCCGCCGCGCGATGCGCGGTCGCTGATCGGCAGCACACCACCAAATCGCACAGAAGCCCCGGAATCCGTTAATCGGTTCCGGGGCTTCGTCATATGTCTCATAATCGCGTCCACATACATCCACCTACGTCACCTGTCAATATCCACTGTCCACGTTGCGGACACCTCTACCCACTCCCCCGATAGCCTCCGTTTCCATTCTGTAATGATGTTTCGTTGAAATAACGCGCCTGCGCGATTGTCGGCCACAGTCACGAAACATTCTCGTAACCCAAGTTTCGAGCCGGCGAAACGCGCGATTTTACGATAGACACCGTTATATTTCATACGAAAGGAGCGGTCCCGTGACCGAACTCAAGTCCAAGGAAGACGCCGAGGCCCTTATCAACAAGGAAGGCATCGAGTATGTCTCCGTCCGTTTCACCGATCTTATCGGCGTTCAGCAGCACTTCACCGTGCCGGCTAGCGAATTCCTGAAGGACGCTTTCACCGACGGCATGCCGTTCGATGGTTCCTCCGTTCAGGGCTTCCAAGCCATCAACGAGTCCGACATGAAGCTGGTCCCGGACGTTGAGACCGCTTTCATTGACCCGTTCCGCAAGCACAAGACCCTTGACGTGGCCTTCTCCATCGTCGACCCGCTGACCGACGAGCCGTACTCCCGCGACCCGCGTCAGGTTGCTGGCAAGGCCGAGGCCTACCTGAAGTCCACCGGTATCGCCGACACCGCCTCCTTCGCTCCTGAGGCCGAGTTCTTCATCTTCGACAAGGTCCGCTTCGAGAACGGCATGAACCGCTCCTTCTACGAGGTCGACTCCATCGAAGCTCCGTGGAACTCCGGTGTTGACGTTGAGGAAGACGGCACCCCGAACATCGGTTTCAAGAACCGCGTCAAGAAGGGCTACTTCCCGGTTCCGCCGATTGACCACACTCAGGACCTGCGCGACGATATGGTCGCCAACCTGCAGAAGGTCGGCCTGATTCTCGAGCGTTCCCACCACGAGGTGGCCGGCGCTGGTCAGCAGGAGATCAACTACCGCTTCAACACCCTGCAGCACGCAGGCGATGACCTGATGAAGTACAAGTACGTCGTCCACGAGACCGCCGCTCTGGCCGGCAAGGCTGCGACCTTCATGCCGAAGCCGATCGCCGACGACAACGGCACTGGTATGCACTGCCACCAGTCCCTGTGGAAGGACGGCAAGCCGCTGTTCTACGACGAGAAGGGCTACGCTGGTCTGTCCGATCTGGCTCGCTGGTACATCGGCGGTCTGATCAAGCACTCCTCCTCCGTGCTGGCCTTCACCAACCCGTCCCTGAACTCCTACCACCGTCTGGTCCCGGGCTTCGAGGCTCCGGTCAACCTGGTGTACTCCGCTCGTAACCGTTCTGCCGCCATCCGTATTCCGCTGGCCGGCACCTCCCCGGCTGCCAAGCGCATCGAGTTCCGCGCTCCGGACCCGTCCTGCAACCCGTTCCTGGCCTTCTCCGCTCAGCTGATGGCTGGCCTGGACGGCATCCTGAACCACATCGAGCCTCCGGAGCCGGTCGACAAGGACCTCTACGAGCTGCCGCCGGAAGAGCACGCCGGCATCAAGCAGGTGCCGAGCTCCCTGGCTGAGGCTATGGACGCCCTGGAAGAGGACCACGACTTCCTCACCGCCGGCGACGTGTTCACCGACGACCTGATCGAGACCTGGATTGGCCTCAAGCGCGACGAGATCGACCAGGCTCGCCTGGCCCCGACCCCGCTCGAGTACGAGCTCTACTTCCACATCTGAGTTTGAGAGCTTAGCCACGTTGGGATTTCGCCATTGCTCTTCTCTTGTGGGAGTCTAATGGGAGTCATTCAGCGTAACTAGAAAGAACCTCGTGAAATTCGTTTCACGAGGTTCTTTTTTGTATGTTGCGTTGTGTGTTATGCGATGTGTGTTGCTCCTGGAATATTCCAGGGGCGGGCCGCTACTTAGTCTCCCAACGCTCCTTACGAAGTCGTGTTAAAAGCCGTCGTTTCTGGCCACCTTGCTCGGCAGCCAGAGTCTCACCGAGTTCCGCGGCATCGTGCCGGCCGCGATGATCGCTGGACTCACACCGGTGAAAATCAAGGAAGCAACGTATCAGGCCGTGGCATATCTGGGCATCGCCCGCATCTATCCGTTCATCGTCGCACTGAACGAAGTACTGCGCGCGCAGGGAGTAAAGCTGCCGCTGCCCTCGCAGTCCACCTCTTCCTTGCCGCCCAGGGTGGGTGCGAGCCGCAACTGACCAGTCATGCCCACGCCAATATGCGCATCGGCAACGATCGACACTTCCTCATCACTGTGGCATCGCAGTGCATGCCGTACATCGGCTACCCACGCACGCTCAACGCGCTGCGCTGTGTCGATGAGGCCGCAAACAGTATGTGATAAAGGCCATTTGCGCTTAACTATCTTTTGGTCAGAACAACAGAAAATGGTTCCTGATTCGCGGTAAAAAGAATAGCCAGCATTTATTTATGAATGAGGTTCCAAGCGCCGGAGGCCCCGGAATTCTTTTCGGCGAACCGGAAATTCAGAACACAACAGCCGACACGATGGTCAGCGAAGCCAGTGAGAACAGCGTGCTTACGAGCACGAAGCCGACCGCATACTCGGGCATGTTGTTCTTGCGGCCAGTGAACATGGCGATAGTGGTCATGGTCGGCAGACCGGCGATGACCGTGATCATCAGCACCATGTCATGGGTGATCGGCAGTTGCGGCAGCGCGCCGGTCAGCGCGGTCAGTAGCGCGTAGAAGGCGAGCGGGAAGGCGATCATCTTGGCGACCAGGCCGGCATAGAGTTCGTAGCGTTTGAGGACGCCCCACCACTTGGTCAGCGCGAACAGGCCGCCCAGATAGATCAGCGACATCGGTGTGGCCATATTACCAATGGTGTGCAGTGGCTTGAGGATGATGTCCGGCACCTTGACTCCAAGCAGAATCAAGGCCAGGGCGAACATCACACCGATGAAAGCGGGGTTGACGAATCGTCTGAGCAGACCGAGTACGCGGGTGCCGAATGAGGGGCAGGTGACCGTCGGAGAATAGTCGCTTGCGGCATTGCCTGCCGCTTCGGCGACCGGCTCGCATAGCCATACGCCGTATGTCCACAGCAATGTCTGGTCGATGATCGACATCAGCGCCACGTAAATCGCGCCGTTCTGAGGCCAGAGCGCCATGATCAGCGGAATACCGATGAATCCGGCGTTGCCGAAAATCAGCGATGCCTGAAACACATGGCTGCGCGAGCCTTTGAGCCGCAACAGTCTGGCAACCAGCCAGAACACCAGGATGAGCAGTGCATACATTACGGCGGTCAGCAGCATCACGCCCCAGTTGGCGGCAAGCTGCGCACGGTCCGCGCCATCGACGGCGTTCGAGAACACGAGCACAGGGATGAGCACGTTGAGCAGCAGCGAACACATGCCGTCCAGCGCCGTCTGACCATAGAACCGGAGCCTTACACATCCGTATCCGACCATCAGCATGATCAGGAATCCGACCAACTGGCCAATCATGACACCGAACTGCCCCATGCACACTCCTCTCGTTTGCTCTCCCGCGATTTTCTGTCACTGGTTCATATAGGCAGCCATCTGGACAACAACTCACCACGCAGGATGCAACCGAACCGACATCTATCCTCTGCTTCTGTGTCCCCTATCCCTTTTCCCTCCAATCGGCGACCTGCTGGCCAGTCAAATCGACATCAGTAACATGCCGTCGGCGCGGGCGATGTCTTCGATGGTGAGGCGTTCGCCGTAGTGGTAGTAGATGAATCGCGTCATGCTCCAGAACGCCATCCAATCCGGGTCGTTGCGCGGGTGCGCGACTTCCAAACCGACGTGCCTGAGCATTATCAAGGCGATGCGCGACGCAGAAGCGATAAGATCCAAAGGCGTGGCGGATCCGGCGGTCGGTGCGTCTGGATCGAGCGGCACGGCGGCTGCCGATTCGTCCGCCGCGTCATCCGTCGATTCGTCCGCCGCGTCATCCGTCGATTCGGCCATCGGTCCGCCCGTTAGTTCGGCCATCGATTCGCCGAACAAGGCACTGGGCGGAACACCGCCGGCCACCATCCCGTCGGACCAAGGGCGGCAGCCATGGTGCGGTACAGCGATTCGATGTGTTCTGGAAAAGGAATGCGCAACGCTCGTTTTGTCCTTCGATTATTCATAGTTGCCATCTACCATTCACCGCAATTCGTGCAGGATTCGCCGCATGAACGGGATGGTGACCACGAATGTCAGCACGTCGGACACCGATTGCGCCATCTCCACACCAAGCACGCCAAATATCATCGGCAGAATCAGCACAATCGGTGCCAGGAACAGGCCTTGCCGGCACAAGGCCAGAAACGAGGCGATGCCGGTGCGGCCCATGGTCTGGGTCATCATATTGCCCATCATGTTGAAGCCATTGAGAATCACCGTGCAGCATTGAATATGCAGCGCGGCCACGCCCACCGCCACCACGGCCGGGTCGGAACGGAAGATCTCAACCAGTTGCGGCGCGAAAATCCACAGCAGCGCTGCCAACGCCACGAGCACGCAGGTGGCGAGCCGCACGCAGAACCAATATCCCTCTTTGACTCGCGCGAACAGGCCGGCACCGTAGTTGTAACCACATACCGGCTGAAAGCCTTGGCCGAGACCCACGATCACCGAATTGGCGCCCAACATGATGCGCATCACGATGGCCATGCCGGCGATGGCCGCGTCGCCGAATGGATTGGCGGCAATGTTCACGCAAGTCACGGAAATCGAGCCGGCGCCTTGGCGGATCAGCGAAGGCAGGCCGCCGCCAGCCACTTCGCGCATGAGCAGCATATCCGGTTTGCAATTGCGCAGGGACAGTTTCATCACGCCGAATTTGCGGCTCATCGTGGTCAGAATCATGAAGCTCACCGTCTGGCAGATGGCGGTGGCGAGGCCGGCACCGAAAATACCCAGACCGGCCACGAAAATGAACAATGGCGCAAGCAGGAAATTCAACAGCGCGCCGGACACCAGACCAATCATGCCGAACGCCGATTGACCTTGGTATCTCAACAATCCGTTGAGTGCGAACGAACCGCACACGCAGGGTGCGGCGACCAGCAACGGCGTCAGATATTGCACGGCGTATGGGGCGATCGTCGAGGTCGAGCCCAGCATGACGACCAGCGGCCGCAGGGTCAGCAATCCGATTGTGGCAATCACCAAACCAGAGAGCACCGCGCCCGCGAAGCCCACGGCCAGTAGTCGGGAGGCGCGATCATTGTTCTGTTTGCCGAGTTCGCGGCTCATCGAGTTGCCCGCGCCGTTGCCGAAGAAGAAGCCGAGCGCCTGCATCACGGTCATGATGGAGAACGCGATGCCGATAGCACCGGACTGCGCGGTGCCGAGCTGGCCAATAAAGAACGTGTCCGTGAGGTTGTATGCGGTGGTCACCAAGTTGGAGATGACGGCCGGCAAGCACAGTTTGAGGATCAGCGGCTTGACCGGCTGCCCGGTCATCTGCCGATATTTCGCGTCCGCGCTTGCGCGTCTAATGCCATGAATCTGCACCATGGACGGCTATCCTACTCGCGCAGGGTCCTATGCAAAGGCGCGTGACCGCCATACAAGTCAGCGCAGATACCGCCCGGTGATGCTGTTCGGATTGGCCGCGACTTGTTCCGGCGTTCCGGTGGCAACGATGTGTCCGCCACTTTCTCCGCCACCCGGCCCCATATCGATAATCCAATCCGCACTGGCAATCACGTCGAGGTCATGCTCGATGACCACGACAGTCGCGCCACTCGCCACGAGCCGGTCGAACACGCCCAGCAGCACGCGCACATCAAGCGGGTGCAGACCGATGGTCGGCTCATCGAACACGAACACCGCGTCCGACTGCGCCTTGCCCATTTCGCTGGCGAGCTTCAACCGCTGGGCTTCGCCGCCCGAAAGCGCCGGCGTCGGTTCGCCGAGCGTCAGATACCCAAGACCCAAATCATGCAAGGTGGCCAGACGTGCGTGGACCTTCTTGAGGTCGTGGGTCACGGCCAATGCCTGATCCACGCTCATTGCCATGAGTTGGGGCAGACTCAGTGAAAGGTGAGATTCTCCCTTAACCGCACGCCGAATCGCGCCGGCTTCAGGCGCGTACCGGGAACCGCCGCAGTCCGGGCATTCGATGGTCACGTCCGGCAGGAACTGCACATCGAGAGAGATTGAGCCGGTGCCGTCGCACGTAGGGCAACGCAGTCGGCCGGTGTTGTATGAGAAATCGCCGGCCTTCCAGCCGCCCGCCTTAGCCGCCTCACATCGGGCAAAGGCGCGCCGCAATTCGTCGTGAATATCGGCATAAGTGGCCACGGTAGAACGCACGTTCGCGCCGATCGGTGTGGCGTCGATGAGATTCGCGCGACTGATGCCCTCGGCCTCAAGCTCGCATACGTGTTCCGGCAACCGCTCCCCCGCCGCCTGCGCTTTGAGCGCGGGAATCAGCGATTCGAGCACCATCGTGGTTTTGCCGGAACCGGAGACGCCGGTCACCGCGACGAGTCGGCCGCGCGGAATATCAACGTCCAATGGCTTGACCGTATGCAGCTGGCTGGTTGTCATACGGATGTGGCCGAGGCTGAACACTTGCGATTCGGCCACACGCTCACGAATACGCGCGTTTGCCTGATCTGACAGGAACGGTGCAATGCGGCTGCCTGGATTCGCCGCCACCTCGCCGACCGTCCCTTGCGCGATCACATGCCCTCCTTCGGCGCCGGCGACCGGCCCCATTTCGATAAGATGGTCGGCGGCCTTGAGCACGCGCACGTCATGGTCCACGACCACCACGGAATTGCCGTCCGCCACCAAGTCATGCATCACGCCGAGCAGCCCATCCACGTTCGAGGGATGCAGGCCAATGGACGGCTCGTCGAGCACATACAGCACGCCGGTGGTGCGGTCGCGCACGGCACGGGCGAGCTGCACACGCTGGCGTTCGCCGGTCGAAAGCGTGGCGCCGGCGCGGTCAAGCGCCAGATAGCCGAGGCCCAGATCCAACAGTCGGCGGGCCACGTCCAGGAATGATTCGCAGATGTTGGTGGCCATCGGCCGCATGTCGGCAGGCAGGGATTCCGGCACTCCGCGCACCCAATCCACCGCCGCATCCAAGGTCATCGCGCTGGCTTCGGCAAGGTTCAGCCCGCGCACATGCGGGGCCCGGGCTGCGGCGCTCAGTCGGGTACCTCCACAGTCGGCGCACAGCCCCTCCTTGAGGAACCGGGCCACACGCTTCAGGCCTTTCTCGTCCTTGGCTTTGGCGAGCGCGTTCTCCACCGTGTACACGGCGTTGAAGTAGGTGAAATCGAGTTCGGCGAAATCGTCGCCTTTCTTTGGCTTGTATAGGATGTGCTTTTTGACGGCTGGCCCGTTGAATACGATGTCGCGTTCTTCGGGCGTGAGCTCGCTGAACGGCACGTTGGTGCGCACGCCCATCGCGCCGCACACCTGTTTCATGAGGTCCCACATGAGCGAGCCCCACGGCAGCACCGCACCATCGTCGATGCTTTTCGACTCGTCCGGAACCAAGGCCGCGCGGTTCACTTCGCGCACGATGCCGGTACCAGAACAGGCCGGGCATGCGCCGGCTGAGTTGAAGGCGAGCGATTCGGCACCGGGCGCGTGGAATTCCTTGCCGCAGCCAGCACAGGTGATGGGCAATCCGGCCGCCACGTTCAGCGTGGGCTCGTTGCGTACCCCGCAATGCGGGCACACGTGCGAGGCGACGCGGGAGAACAGGAGCCGCAGACTGTTGAGCAGTTCGGTCATCGTGCCGAACGTCGAGCGAATGCCGGGCACGGTGGGCCGCTGGTGCAGGGCCAGCGCGGCCGGCACATGCAGCACTTCGTCCACTTGGGCGCGGCTGGCCTGGGTCAGACGACGGCGCGTGTACGTGGACAGCGCTTCCAGGTAACGCCGCGAACCTTCCGCATACAGCACGCCGAGCGCCAGCGAGCTCTTTCCCGAACCGGAGACGCCGGCCACGCCCACCAGTTCGCCCAGCGGAATGTCGATGTCGATGTTCTTCAGGTTATGCACGCGCGCCCCGCGCACTTCGATCGCCTGCGGCCGTTGATCGTTGCTTATGCTCGGCACTGCTCCGCCACCACCTTACTGTCTGACCTATTATCAAGCGTCACGCCGTTGCCTCTTTCTCGACCTCGCCCTCCCCGCCGCCGCACGAGCTTCATGGTCTCCAGTATCATCACGACCAACGACGGCAGCCGAGAGGCTTTCGCTATTGAGCACCACCTCTCGCATGCAGTTCGCCGCGTCATTACCGAGACTATCCGCGTTTAGCATAATGAGTTCACGGACGGCGGGCATAATGGCAATAGAAGTCCATCCACACCGAAGGAGCCCCGAGGATGGAACTGCGCGTCCTGCGATATTTTCTGGCGGTTGCCTAGGAAGGCAATATCACGTGAGCCGCGCAGTTGCTGCGTATTTCCCAGCCGACGCTCTCCCGTCAGCTCAAACAGTTGGAAGAGGAATTGGGCGTCACGCTGTTTGAACGCGGCAGTCACACCATCACGCTCACCGAAGAGGACAGGCTACTGCGCGAACGTGCACAGACCATCGTCTCGCTGGCGGACAAAACCGAGTTCGAATTGAAGCAGTCCGGCAGCGACCTCAGCGGCGAAATCGCTGTGGGCTGCGGCGAAGTGCGCAGCATGACACTGCTGTCCCAGCACATGGCCGCTTTCCGCGAAATACATCCCAACGCGCAATTCCGGGTGACCAGCACCACATCGGACATTATTCAGGAACAAATCGAGCAAGGTCTCATGACAGGTGTGCGCGGAGCTCAACGCCGGGTATCACACGCCGGAACGCACCCATGAGCTTTTCGAGGAGCTGGTGGGCTATCCCGTTGACCCCACGTTCCGGTTGAACGCGCCATTCCAACCGACTTCGGCCGCAACATCGAGGTGGGGCGCAATGTGTACGTCAACTGGGACTGCCTGTTCATGGACCGCGGCGGCAATAAAACCTCACGATTGGAACGTCTTGCAAACTGTCTATTTCTGCTTTTTACTGTGCATTTAATAACAGTTATCATCAAAGTATTAAACTGTATTCTGATGATATGCTCGAAAGAAGATGTGTTCATAATCTCACCCCCTTTCCACATACGCCGAAATATATAAACGGGAATACCGCCTATACCTTTTGGTAATGCAAAAAAGAAAGCAAGAAAAAACCCGCACAAAACATATAGTCTGTACGAGCTTTCAAAATTTCCTTATATTCAGATGTCGATAACTGCCATATTAGATTGTTTAATAGTGTACTTAAAAACAATTTATGACAATATTCTTCGTTAAGATTTTCATTTAGTTTCTCCTTGAAATCAACGCATTATTTTTTCTGTCAATTCAAGTATTTTTGCATGAATTGAATGGATTGTCTTTGAAAATTCATCATCATTTTTCCCTGTAGGGTCACTCAACCCCCAATCCTCTCTATATTTGCATGGTATTATAGGACAATTCACATTGCACCCCATTGTAATCACAACATCTACCTGTGGTATTTCAGATAACAATTTAGGATATTGTGTTTTCTCCATATCTATTTGATACATTTCTTTCATTAAACGAACTGCATCTTGATCGATTTGTGGCTTTGTTTCTGTGCCTGCGGAATAACTATCAAAAACATTTGAAGAAAGATACTTCCCCAACGCCTCCGCAATTTGACTGCGACAAGAATTATGAACACAGACAAAGGCTACTTTAGGTTTTTTCATAAATGAATTACCAACCTTTCTTTGTTTTATTATTTGCTCAATGATGCTTTTATTCCGTCTACGGTCAATACTTTTCCATAGGATATTACTTCGCCATTAAATATCAATGCAGGTGTAAACATTACTCCACAACTCGCAATTTTTGCAAAATCTGTAATGTGTTCAATCTCATAATCTAATTGAAGTTCCGATATTGCTGTTCTAGTCGCTTTTCCAATTCCATACATTTTGCACAGCCCGAACCTAATATTTTAATGCCTTGCTCTTGTTTCTTATTTTCTGCATTTTGCATTATTTCTGATGTGCAATTTTCGGTAAGGGGGGGGTGTTCCTATGTTTTTGTCAACTCCTTGGGGAGTTGACGTGTCGGGATTC
>ENA-OYXB01000362-OYXB01000362.1-human-gut-metagenome-genome-assembly--contig:-NODE-362-length-19410-cov-8.250633_pt1 | contig 19410 bp, 15 predicted proteins | sample MGYA00244176_ERZ653409 | MGnify/ENA primary metagenome ERZ653409 (study PRJEB26926, sample SAMN06164912) | human gut metagenome | biome: ENVO:00009003; feature: ENVO:2100002; material: ENVO:00002003... | reverse complement strand
ACCAGGCGTCCTGAGGACGAAGTACAACTGAACAAGACGCCTGCGGAGCAGGAGCAGCCGGAATACTCGCTTGAGGAGATCATGAACGAGTTCGGCGGCTGGACGAAGCGCGAGGAGCAGGCCGCAGAGCCCGGCGAGACTGTCCGGCTTGCTTCGCCAGCCGGACGTGCGCCCGATGCTCCTGCGTCCGAGGAGGACGAGGAGCCTGCCGACACCATCCGCTTTGCGCCCGTCCACACAAAGACAGAGTCTGAGCCGGAGCGCCCCGCCGTCTGGACCTATCAGGGCGAACCGGATCCGGAGCCAGCCGCAGCTGACCCCAGAGAAGCGCGTGAACGCGCCCGTGCCGAGCGCCGGGAAAGGCGGCAGGCCGAGAAGCGCCGCCGTCAGCTCGAACGCTTCCAGAAGAAGGAGGCCCGCAAAAAGCGTGCCGCCGAGCAGCCTGAGCACGTCTTTTCTTCCCTGGAGGCCGCGTACCAGTTCTATTCCGCCGCCTCCAGCGTCCGGCTGCGGCTGCTGCTGAGCGTACTGACGTGTCTGGCGTCGATTCTGCTGCTGGTTCTGTCGGCATCCTCTGTGATCGGGGATTTCAGCGGCTATTCTCGCGTGTTTTCCGCGATCATGCTGGGGCTTCTGCTTGCGCAGGCGCTTCTGAGCTATGATATCTGCCTGTCCGGCGTAATGCAGGCGCTGCGTCTGCGGTTCGATCAGACCAGTATGCTGTTTGTGGTGCTCTGTGCCGTGATCGTCGATGCTTTTTTTGCTGTCATGCAGGGCAGAACGCCGTTCTGCACGGTCGCGTCGGTCCTGCTGCTGCTTGCCCTCTGGGGCCGGAGCTTATTATATGAGGCGCGGCGCAGGTCGCTGCGCGCGGCAGGCAACATGGAAGAGCCTGTCGCCGCCGTGCGGGAGGAAAAGGCGTGGCACGGCTACGACTGCATCTTCCGTGCGCCGGGCGACGCGGCGCAGTTCGCCATCCAGCTGGAAATGCCGGACGCGGGCAGCCGCATCATGCGCGTCTATGCCCCTGTCATGACGGCGGTGACGCTCGTGCTGTCCATTCTGACCGCGATGCGCGGCGGAAAGAGCTTTCTCTGGTCGTGGACAGCCATGCTGCTGGCGGGCTTCCCCGCAGGCGTGCTCATTGCCTACGCCAAACCGTTTTCCACGTTTGCGAAAAAGCTGTACCGCGTCGGCGCAGCCGTCGCTGGCTGGCAGGGCGCACGCATCTTGTCCGGTGAGGCCGGACTGATCATTGAGGACGCCGACCTGTTCCCGCCGCAGAACGTAACGCAGGGCGGCATGAAGCTCTACGGCAGCCGCCCCGCGCCCATGGTCATCGGCTATGCCAACGCCGTCGTACAGACGGCGGGCAGCGGTCTTGTCCCGCTGTTCGAGCAGATGATGCACGACCAGAACGGCAGGCGCTATACCGTCGACAGCTTCCGCCGGTACGAAAGCGGCGGCCTCGGCGCGACGATCCGGGGCGACGTCGTGCTCATGGGCTCCATCGCGTTCATGAAGCTCATGCGCGTGCGCGTGCCGGATGGGACGCGGCTGAAGCAGGCGGTCTATCTGTCCGTCAACGGCGAGCTTACCGCCGTCTTCGCCCTCAACTACGCTCCGGCGGAATCCGTCCGTGCCGGTCTTGCCTCCGTTCTGCGTGCAGGCGCGCTCGTGCCGGTGCTGGCCACGCGCGATTTTATGATCACGCCGCAGTTTTTAAAGCAGCGCTACAAGATCCCGCCCGAGCACATTGAATTCCCCATCGTGGAGGAGCGCGCGGCCCTTTCCGAGCCGGAGACTGTACGCAGCGGAACGCAGGGCGCGCTCATGGCCCGCAGCAGCTTTGCAAGCTTCGCCGGGAGCGTTGTCGCGGCGCGGGGACTGCGGAGCACGGCGATTTTGTGCATCTGCATCGCCCTTGTGGGAAGCATCCTCGGCGCGGGGCTGATGTTTGTGCTGACATTCCTCGGCGCAGACCTCGCCGCGTCGTGCTGGAACCTGTTTTTGTACACGGCTTTGTGGCTCCTTCCGGGGCTTCTGGCCGGACTTTTGGCGGGCCGCGCATAGCCGCGCGTGAAAAATCGCAGATTTTCATGGGATTTGACAAGATTCTAATTGCAATCCTATGAGGATTCGTATATAATGGAATTTAAGAGTCGGCGAAATGAGAACTGCCGAGGGACGGAGCGCGCCGTCTTGCGCCCTGTCTGGAGAAAGGAGTAATTTTTACTATGGGCTATACTGCCAATGACATTCGCAACATCTGCCTGCTTGGCCACGGCGGCGACGGCAAATCCGCTCTGTGCGAGAGTATGCTGTTCACCACCAAGGCGATCACCCGTCTGGGCAAGCGCGCCGATGGCACCACTGTTTCTGACTTTGACGACGAAGAGAAGAAGAGACAGTATTCCATTTCTTCTTCCGTCATTCCCGTTGAATATAACAAGTGCAAGCTCAACGTGATCGACAATCCGGGCTATTTTGACTTTGCCGGTCAGATCGTGCAGTCCCTGCGCGTGGTTGACGCGGGTCTCATCTGCCTGACCGCCAAGAGCGGCATCGGCGTCGGCACCGAAAAGGGCTGGAAGTATCTCGCCAAGGCCGGTCTTCCCGCCATGTTCTACGTCTCCAAGCTCGACGAGGAGCACGCCAACTTCTTCAACGTTCTCGATTCCCTGCGCGAAATGTTCGGCGCTTCCGTCATTCCGTTCACCTTCCCCATCATGCAGGGCGAAACGGCTGTCGGCCTGGTCGACCTGATCGAGAAGAAGGCCTATGACGCAAACGGCAAGGAGATCGCTCTGCCCGCAGACGCCAACGACAGGATCGAAGAATACATGGCCGAGCTCAACGAGCAGGTCGCGGAGACTGACGAGGCCCTCATGGAGAAGTTCTTCATGGAAGAGCCGTTTACCGCCGAAGAACTTCAGACCGGCATCAAGGCCGGTATCCGGGACCGCAGCGTGACCCCCGTTTTCTGCGGCTGCGCCTACACCGGCCTCGGCACCACCAACCTGATGGCCAACATCGTCAAGTATGCGCCGAACCCCCTCGAGGGCAAGCCCATGACCAAGGTCGACGACGAGGGCGGCGAGTCCGAGTTCAAGCTCGACCCGAACGGCAGCCCGATGGCGTTCGTTTTCAACACGCTGGCTGACCAGTACGGCAAGAACTCCTACTTCAAGGTCATCTCCGGCGACATGGAGGACACCCTCACCGTCACCAACGTCCGCACCGGCGATTCTGAAAAGCTCGGCAATATGTTCTTCCCGAAGGGCAAGGACAACACCAAGACCTCCAAGGTCTGCTGCGGCGACATCGGCGTCTTCACGAAGCTTGCCTCCGTCAAGACCGGCGACACCCTCGGCCTGCCGGGCAAGACCGTTCGCATCAAGGGCATGACCTACGACGAGCCGATGTACAAGATGGCTGTCTACGCCAAGGTCAAGGGCACCGAAGACAAGATCGCCAACGGCCTTGTCAAGCTGAAAGAAGAGGACGAGTCCTTCACCTACGGCAACGATCCCGAGACGAAGGAACTCATCATTGCGGGCGTCGGCGATATGCAGCTGTCCGTCCTCATGGCAAAGCTCCAGAGCAAGTATAAGGTCGAGGCTGTTCTCAAGCCCGCCAAGATCGCGTACCGCGAGACGATCAAGAAGAAGGTCGAGATCCACGGCCGTCACAAGAAGCAGTCCGGCGGTCACGGCCAGTTCGGCGATGTTTACATCCGCTTCGAGCCGCAGTCCGAGTCCGAAGAGATGATCTTCGCGGATGAGACGGTCGGCGGCTGCGTGCCGAAGAACTTCATCCCGTCCGTTGAAAAGGGCCTGCGCAACTGCGTCGGCAAGGGCGTTCTGGCCGGTTATCCGGTCGTGTTCCTGAAGTCCACGCTGTACTTTGGCTCCTACCATCCCGTCGACTCCTCCGATATGGCGTTCCAGACCGCTGCCGGCATCGCCTACAAGGAAGGTCTGCCCACCGCTGGCCCGACCCTGCTCGAGCCGATCGGCGAACTCAAGGTTCTCATCCCTGACAACAACATGGGCGACGTCATCGGCGACCTCAACAAGCGCCGCGGCCGCGTCATGGGCATGAACCCCGATCCCGAGAATCCCGGCTATCAGATCGTTGAGGCGGAAGTCCCCATCGGCGAGATGACCACCTATTCCATCGACCTGCGCGCCATGAGCCAGGGCCGCGGCAGCTACACGCTCAAGTTCGTCCGCTACGAGGAAGTCCCGCAGATGAACCAGGCCAAGATCATCGAAGACGCAAAGAAGGAAGAGGAAGAGGCCTAATCTCCCCTGTCCCATCACACACAATGCCCCGGTTTCCGTCTGGAAACCGGGGCTTCGTATCAGAGGACAACCACATGACCGAACCGAAACGTGCGCAGCTGCATCTGCCCGGCCTGTTTGAATTTTATGAGTTTTACCGCGTCTTTCTGCCGCTCTACCGGGCGCACCGGGAATATTTTTATGATTGGTGCGAAATCGCCTCGATTTATGGCGCGCCGGAGGGCTGCATTTGGGGCGGCGGACGCGTGGGCTGCGGCAAGCAGGACCCGCGCGCGGTTCTGGCGCTGACGCAGGAATACGGCCTTTCCGCCCGGCTGACGTTCAGCAATTCCCTTCTGACGGAGGCCCATCTGTCCGATCCAGCCTGCAATGCGCTCTGCCGCCTGTTCTCGGAACCCGGCGGGCCGCAGAACGGCGTGATCGTCCATTCCGACCTGCTGCTGGACTATCTGCGCACTGCCTATCCGCGATTCTACTTTGTCTCTTCTACGACAAAGGTGCTGACCGGCTTTCCCCAGCTCCGGAAGGAGCTGGAGCGCGAAGCGTTCCGCTTCGTCGTGCCGGATTTCCGGCTGAACAGGGCCTTTGAACAGCTGCGCACACTGCCGCAGTCGCTGAAGGACAAGACAGAATTTCTGTGCAACGAATGCTGCTGGTTCGGCTGCAAAGACCGCAAAGCCTGCTACGAGGCCGTCAGCCGGAAAACGCTTGGCGAGGACGCTCCGCACCGCTGCACCGCTCCCGGCGCAGCGGACGGCTACCGGTTTTCCCGCGCCATGGAAAACCTCGGCTTTATCAGCGCGCAGGACATCCGGACAGTCTATCTGCCCATGGGCTTCACCAATTTCAAGCTCGAAGGCCGCGGCCTCGGCAGCGCCATACTTCTGGAATTTCTGCTCTACTATCTGACAAAGCCGGAGCATCAGCTGCACGTGCGCGAGGCCATCTATCTGGACGCCATGCTGGATCTGTTTTAACCGCGCCCAAAACAGCTTCCCTTAGGGTGTATCTGAAAACTCCCAACGCACCCGGACAGCGGGCCTTTTTGCGGTGCGCCGCGTCATTTTTCCTTGAAATACGTCAGTATTCCTGCGAAAAAATGTCTTGCGCAACGCAAAAATCCCTCGCTGCCGGTCACATCATGAGTTTTCAGATACACCCTAAACACAATGGCGATGTTTCATAGCTTCTGTGGTACGCTTCAGCATTAAGAACTTTTCTTTTCGGTAAAGCACCGGCGCGGGAGCGCCCAAGGCTTCCCCACCGGGGAAGGCGTTGGGTGTGTGCGAATTCGCCGCAACTTTTCGAAGAAATTCACTGCGTTCCGCCGTGCGGACAAGTCGTCCGCCTCTACCAATTCCATTCGAATTTCTGTCGCTCTCTGCGTAAGCCTGACGCATTTCGGCCTTAATCTGTCACAGTCCCGCTCCCCTGCTCAATTCCTCCCGCAGCGCCGCGGCCTTTGCTTCCGGCGTTGCGCGGGACAGCAGCTCCTGATAGACGGAGCTGTTTTCTTTTTGCAGGAATGCCGCCGCGCCGCAATTCTGCAGGCCGTGCAGCAGGATCCACAGCTCCTGCTCGTCGCCGAAGGCCGCGCAGACGAAGCGCAGGCTGTTTTCAAGCGCGCAGAGTGTGTTCTTCCTGTTCTGCTCCGCCGCTGTTCCGGCGCTTTCGGCCAGAAGCCGCACCGCGTCAAATGCCTCCGCGTCCGATCGCGCGGCAAGCGCGGCGTCCGATCGCGTCAGAAACGCCGTCTCCCGCCGTTCGTCTTCGGCGGACAGCACGCCGCATTCCCGGCGGATCTGAAGCGCCGCGCGGCGGTTTTCCAGCTGCTTTTCCGCACGGGCGGCATAGCCCTCCCCTGCCGGAACGCTTTTCAGAAAGCTCTCCGCACTGAACGCAAGCGCGGATGCGTCCTCCATCGCGCACAGCTGCGTTTGCAGGCTGTGCAGCAGAAATTCCACGACGGACAGCCGTCCCTCGAACGGCAGACCGCGCAGCGCCTCCGCGCCCGCGTCCGTCTGCCCGCGCAGAAGCGCCTCCAGCGGCAGCGACGCGGCATAGCGGCGGTAAAGCTCATAAAATGCCGCGAAGCCCGCCGCAGCTTCCTGCACGTGCAGATATTCCCGCGTCTGCGTCTGCGTGCAGGCGAATCCGAGCGCTTCATAGGTCAGCAGCAGCGCAGACAGGTCCTCCCACCCGCGCGCGGTCACGAAGCTGCCCGCCGAACGCTGCGCATCGCAGACAAAAAAGTGCTCCGGATGCAATCGCAGATACGCCAGCACTGCCGGATGAACGGCGTGCGCGGCAGCGTATTCCTGCCAGACAGCAAGGCTCGGCTCCAGATCGATGCGCCGCACCCGGTCGAGCGTCGCCATATCAAAGCTCCGCGCGGACTGGTTATAGCGCGGCGGATTGCCCGCCGCCGCAATCATCCAGCCCTCCGGCAGCGCGTGGACGCCGAAGGTCTTGTTCTGCAGCATCTGCAAAATCGCGGGCATGAGCGTCTCAGAGACACAGTTGATCTCGTCGAGAAACAAAATCCCCGTCCGAAGCCCGGTTTTCTCCATCTGCGCATAGACCGAGGCAATGATCTCGCTCATGGTATATTCCGTCGCGCGGAACTGCCGCCCGGCCGCTGTGCGGTCGACGATGACCGGCAGGCCGAGCGCGCTCTGGCGCGTGTGGTGCGTCATGGTGTAGCAGACGAGGCCGACGTGCTCCTCCTGCGCAAGCTGTGACAAAATCGCCGTTTTGCCGATGCCCGGCGGGCCCATGAGCAGGACAGGCCGCTGCTTTTCGCGCGGTATGCGCCACACGCCGTCCTCCGTTCTGGCCGTATAGGCGCGGATGGTCTGCCGCAGCTCCTGCTTTGCCTGTTTTATATCCATGCTTCGTCTCCTTTCGGCTTGTCCGCTTCCAGAACCAGCTTTTCCGCCCACGGCGGCAAATCGATATCGTCATACCGGTACTGCAGCATGACGAAGATCGCCCGGTACGCAGGCGGCGCGTCCGGAAACACGCCGTAGCCGTCTGTAAAATACAAAATTCCCTGCAAATGCGCGAATTCACCCGATTCGATCAAGCCGTCAATGTACCGGAACGCCGGGCGGAAGTCCGTGCCCCCGCCGCCGTGCAGCGTCATGGTCCGCAGCCAATCGGACAGCTCCGCCAGCGTCGTCAGGCGTGTATCCTGCTGCACCTCGCAGTCGCATTCGATCACGTGCAGATTAAAGCGCTCGAAGAACAGGTTTTCACGGCCCAGCAGCCCCGCAAGCTCCCCCAGAAATCCAGCGCACAGTGACCGGGAGCATGACGCCGACGTGTCGATCACAACGGCAAGCTCGCGCAGACGGCGTTCCTCGGAATATTCCAGCGGCTCGATCAGCGGCATACCGCCGTAATGCTCCAGCCCGTAGAGATACCAGGCATATTGAAATTCCTCACCGGACACATGACGGTTCTCGCGCGTCTCGGACAGCTCGCGCAGCACGGCGGCAAACGGCGCGCTTTCGCGCGTATCCGGCTTGATCGAGAAGACCGCGCCGCCCGTCCCGCTTCCGATGACCGGCTTTTCCGGCAGCGGCTGCGGCAGGAGCCGCCCGAGCGCCTGAAAGCCCGTTTCGTCCCCTTCACCGGAGGCAGCAGGCCGGTCTGCGGCGCGCACCGTCTCCCATCGGGAATGCTCGTCCAGTACCGCGCTCAGCCGCTCGTCCGGCGTGAGAAGCTCCGGCTCCGCCTGTAAAAGCGCGTAAATCTCCTCCGCGCGGCCCGCTTTTTTCACTTGCAGCTTACAGCGGGCAGAGAACGCATCGGGCGCTTCGCGCTCCTGCGGCAGAAGCGCGTGCCGCACCAGCAGAACCGCAAGATCGCAGGCCGTATCCCAGAGTGCTTTCTCGCGGCCCCTCCTGTTCTGCGGATGGCCGAGCACGAGGTGCAGCAGCAAATGCAGCGTCAGCCGCTCCGGCAGTTCGCTTCCGGCCAAAAATTCCCGTTCCAGAAAACCGGGCGCAAAGAGCGCCGCGCGCCCATCCGTCCCGGCGGCCGTCACATCCGCCTCCCGGCAGGAAAGCTTCCCCAACGGCAGCGCCAGCGCCGGCAGCCGCTCATAAAGCCGCCCGCGCACGACCGAAAACACCCGCTCCCCCGCCGTCATACCCTCGCCTCCCGTTTTCTTCATTGTACCAGCTTTCCTTCAAAATGCAATCCGCCATTTTTCTGCTTTACTTTCCGCCGCGTATCTGTTATACTATATGGGCAGTAAAAAATGCGCTCGTAGCTCAGTTGGATAGAGTGACAGACTCCGACGTTTCCGAACCATTCGGCTGAGAGAAGCCCAAAGCCGTTGATACGACTGGACTTTTCAGGTGTGAGAGCATTTTTCCGCTTGTTCCTTGACTACTGTTTGACTACCATTTTCAAAAAGCGATGATCGGCACTCTGCCGTTTATCTCATAGATGCGCTCGTAGCTCAGTTGGATAGAGTGACAGACTCCGACTCTGTAGGTCGCACGTTCGAATCGTGTCGGGCGTACCAAAATGCCGTGAAATCGTATGATTTCACGGCATTTTTATATAGAATTGTTCAAATTATCTGTTTTTACTGCGTAGCGCAACCGGATAGAACTTTTGACCGGATAGCTCAGATCTCCAGACTGCTTTGCATGATCTGACTTGCCGCTTTTTTGTTCTTATCGAATGCGTGCGTGTAAATATCCAGCGTGGTAGACGGTTGACTGTGTCCGAGCAATCCTGCGACCGTGCCGACATCCGTGCCGCTGGCGATGAACAGGCTTGCCGCCGTATGGCGCAGACTGTGGACGTTCAGGTCGGTCGGAAGATCGTTTGCTTTCAAGATTTTCTTGAATCGCCATGTGAAGGTCGATGGTGTCATCGGCAGCTCCATGCCCTTTCTGCGGAACACATAGTCATCTTTGGTCTGCTCGCGCCGGTCGTAACGCTCCGTTTCTGCCGCGCAGAAGGCTTCGTACTCACGGAGCAGGCTTTCCATTTCGGCGGAGAAGTACACATACCGGTTTCCGGCTTTCGTCTTCGGCGCTTTGACGATAATCTCGTCACCGGTCGTTTTGACCGCGTTCCGGCAGACGTGGATGCTGCGTTCGGCGTAGTTGATATCCTCCCATTTGAGCGCGCAGCACTCGCCGCGCCGCATACCAGTGGCGATGATGAGCTTGAAGTAGGTTTCGTACAGGATGCTCACGGTTTCCAGCGCCTGAATCAGTTTTTTCACCGTTTCATCATCCGCAATCTTTTTCTCTTTCTTCTGACCCGCGTACTTGTACGTCCGCCATGCCGGGTTATGATCAAGATAGCCGCCCTCCATCGCGTCGGAGAGGATGCCGCACAGGCAGCTGTGGACACCTTCGACCGTCGCCTCGGAGAGCGGCTTTCCGGTTGCCTTGTTCGTTTGTTTGCGCAGCTTTGCATAGAGACTGCGGAAATGTTCCGGCCGGAGGTCGACGAGCTTGTAGCTGCCAAGGTACGGCTTGAAGCGTTCGATGTCCTGCTTCTCGCGCACGAGTGTAGACTTTGCCAATTTGTCAGGAGCAATGGTTTGCAGCCAGATCTCGGTGTATTTTTCGAGCGTGATCGACTGGTCAATGTCCGGATTCAGCTTTTTACAGCTCATCTCGAAGATCATCGCCTGCTCCTGTAACCACTTTTCTGTCTGCTTTGGCGTAAGACCTGTGGGCGGCTTGACCGTCTTCTGCTGCGGATTTCGCCGCCGTCCGTCGGGCGTGTAACCCATCGATACGACGAGCAAATAACTGTTTCCGCGTTTTCTGATACTTGCCATTTGTGATTCCTCCTGTTTCGCTCAGCACGGCTGAGATTTTGTAACAGCAACAATACCAGAAAAATCGGGAATAGCTAGCGAATTTTGAAGATTCTACGAAAATGACAATTCGGGATGGGTAGGATTGACGGTCAGGACGGTAAACTGGAAGTTGTTATTCTGCAACATCGATTCTTTCAATTTTGAAGATAACCGGTCTTGTACCATCGTTGCAGCAGGCGATCATGACCTTGTCATCATTCATCCAGCCATGCATGATGCTCCCGCCTTGCAGCGCCGTATAAATATATCGGCTGATGGCGTCCCATGCCTCGGAGCAGAACGGAACGCCCTCCGTTCCGCAGTGTGCCGTTCCCGGCGATTGCAGACAGCCTTCGTCCGGCGTACCGGTTTTCACAAGCGTTCCCGCCCCCATGTGCCAGAAATCATCTCGCTCATCGTTGCGATAAAACATAAATTCATCGCCAACATTGTAGCAGGGACATTTGCCGCTGTCCGGCACAGCGCAGTATTGCGCTTGCAGCTCCGGGAAGAGTTTCTTGTCCAGTACAGTTACTTTTACTCTATGTTCCATCGTGTATCTCTCCTCGCAAATAGCAATTCCTGAACGCGCAACTACCAATCATCTCATACCTGCGCAACAACCGATTTATAGTAATTTCCGAAGTCCGCAAGCGCATTCACAATAGGCAGCATTTGCTTTCCCAACTCCGTCAGGCCGTATTCCACACGCGGCGGCTGCTCATGATAATCGCGGCGGTAAGCCAATCCGTCGGCCATCATCTGCCGTAGACTGTCTGTCAAAACCTTCTGGGAAATACCATCAAGATCTCGCTGCAATTCGTTGAATCGCCATGGGCGCACTTTGAGATTCCGCAAAATCAGCAGCTTCCACTTCCCGCCGATAAGAGATACCGCAGTTGCAACCGGACATTCCGGCAGTTCTTCTTTCGTTCGCATTTTATCACCTCAGGCCAGAGTATAGCACATTCAAATTTGAATGTACAGTTATAAAAATGTGCGTACTTGTTTTTGAATGTGTGTCCCGTTATACTGGCGTCAGGCAATGGGACATTGCAAATTACCAACGGAGGTCATGAATTATGACAAACTATTCAAAAACAACAGTAGGAAAAGAAACTCGTGTCGAACTGCACGATAAGCTGGCTCTGACCGGTGCTGAAATCAGCTTGAACGAGCTGCCTGCGGGCACAGGTGTTCCGTTCGTCCACTCCCATAAAGAAAACGAAGAAATTTACGGCATTCTCGCTGGCAAGGGTAAGGCGGTCATTGACGGTGAAACCGTCGACCTTGTTGCCGGAGACTGGCTGCGGATCGCTCCATCTGCCAAGCGCCAGCTCTCTGCAGCCGAGGACTCCGGCATCACCTATCTCTGCATTCAGGTCAAGGAGCACTCTCTTGCGCATTTTACCGCAACGGATGCTGTGATTGGCTAAACTGGCTTGTTGTATCAAGAAAACGCACGGTTCTCAATTAACAGAGAGCTGTGCGTTTTCTTTACGAAACCATCTGCTCCGCGCTTCGTGTCGGAATCAGGCATTCTGCCATACGCTTTGCGGCGTCCTGCTTGAGCTGCATCTGCGGGTGGCAGTAGGTGCGCTCCAGGAAGGACGTATCGCCGTGCCCGGCGAGATCTGCGACCGTGTTTTTGTCCACGCCCTCGTGCAGAAGTGTCGAGACGAAAAAGTGGCGGAGGGTGTGCAGATGGTAGCTTTTCGGAAATCCCAGTTCCGCGAATAACGCTTTGAGGTGCTTGCTGAACGTATCGGGATGGATGAGCGTCCCATTGTCTTTTGTGAAAATATGCTCCGGGAACGGAATACCTTTTTCGTCGCGCAGCATCATCTTCCGGTAGCAGAAACCGCGCAGCAGGCTGAACAGATCTTCGTTCATGGAAACCGTTCGCGTGCGACCATTTTTCGTTTTACCCTCTTGCACACCCTCGCCGGAAACGGTGCTGCGCGAGTGTTGGACAATGATATAGCCCTCGTAGCTGCCAGTCACGATCACGTCTGACCAGCGCAGGGCGCACAGCTCGCCGCGCCGCATCCCCGTGTTGATAGCGAGGAAGTAAAAGAGCTGAAAAACGGGATCTTCATAGCAAAGGGCGGAGAGAAATTTCTGCATTTCCTCCATCGTCGGAATCTCCTGCGCCTTGCGTTCAGCGTCAGGAAGGTCAATCATTCGTGCGGGATTTTTTTCAATGATCTCGTTGCGCTTCGCATCGCTCAGCACCGCCGACACAACGGTCAGGTATTTCTGCACCGTCTTTTCCTTGATCGGCTTGCCGCGGTAGGTCCGCTTGCGCAGCTTTGCGAGCAGATTTTCCAGTGCAATCGGGCGCAGCCGATTCAGCTTGATCGCGCCGATCTCCGGGAATACCGTTTCAAGCGACCGCCGGTAAAAGGCAATCGTGCCGGGCGCGTATTTCGTCTGCCGCTCCAGCCAGCCACGGGCGTAAGTTTCAAACGTCATTTCAGCGTCCTCGCTGTACCCTTGCTTGAATAGCCGTTCCAGGCGCTCGGCTTCATGGTAAACGTACTGCTCAACGCCACGCTTCGGTATGCTATCCGGTACCTGAATCGTTTTTGCCTTGCAGATTTTCCTGCCATCCGTGCGGTAGCCGTTGCTGATGGTGATTTTATATTTTCGTTCCGCTACCTGTTTGATACTTGCCATCAAATTCCCCTTTCACATTTTTTGTTCCATATTCCAATCTTCGTGATCGTCCTCGGCATGGCCGAGGGCGGTTTTCTTTTGCCAGAGTTTCTTCCGGCGTTTGCTGTCGATGTGCGGCGGCGTGGTCGCTCCGTCGCGCGTCGGTGCATCGTCCATCATCTGCTCCACAGCACGACCAAGCTGCACAGCGCCGCGCACAAGATCACCGCCGTAATCGAGACCCACGCGCAAAGGCGGATTTTCTTTGCTGCTTTCTGTGTCGTATCTGAAAGCTGCTTCTTCGCATCGTCCAGAATCGTAGTCATAGCCCAACGAGCACTGTTGGTCAGCTCTTTGCAGGCGGAAGAATACCTCGCGTTCAGGCTCCCAGCCTGTCCTGCGAACTCTGTCGCGCTCGCCTGCATCGCGGTCAGGGCTTCCTGTGCTTCCTGCTTCGTCAGGAGCGTTTTCAGGTCCGCGTTCAACTGCATCTGCTGCCGGAACAGCCTGTCCTGCATTTCGAGCAGCGCGCTCCAGTTCCGCTCCGTGACCATCACGCTGGTTTCCAACTGCTGCACCTCGCTCATCGACCGCCGATGTAGCGCCTGAAGTTCCTCCGGTGATTTTCTCTGTTCTGTATGGACGATTGCGATTTTGCCACGCCTCCCTCCTGCAACTCCCGCAGGGCAGTGTTGATCTTGGAAAACTCCTGCGCAGCAGAATCCAAATTGGCGAACTGTACCTTGCCCATGTTCGCCAGCACAGTCAGCTGGTTGAGGTTGTTGCCGATGGCCTTCTGCTGCCGCAGGACTTCCTTCAAGCCGTCCAGAATCACAATGCGTTTTCCGAGACAACACGCGGTCACATAGTCGCTCTGGCTCATATGGGCTTGTGCTGCTTTTTGGCGTATCGTTTCCAGATCTTGTGCTGCTATTCGGATGCTGAATTGTTTGTCTTTTTTCATGTTTCCTCCGTTTCTGTTGAAGTGGGTGTGGGCTGCTGCCCGCAAACAGCATTTGGCGGGCAGCCGGGACACCGGCGACTAGCCAAATGCGATGCTGGCTCCTTCGTCGGCACAAGCTCCATATCCTTCGCTTCCGCGCAGAGCGCGAAAGCTCATCCATTCCGCTGCGCCTCCTCTCAAAATCGCAATCGCGTTGCTGGATTGCGATTTTGTTCTTTGCATGTCGGTGCAACGTGGGCTTTTTCTGCCGCGCCGCACACACACTCGCTGTCGGGGCAGAAAGCCGCACACAGCGGCGACACGCGCCTCACGGCGGCGAACGGTGCCCGCTGTGGAAGGGTGCAAGGATGCAAACCGTTCAAGGCGTTACCCCCTTGCCCTCTTGCTCCGGCAAACGCCAGAGCCATTGGTCGGCGCGGCGCTCCGAAAGAATGCCGAGATTTCGCTTTGCGATTTTCAGCGTCCGCTCCGAAATGCCGAGCTGCTTTGCAAGCGCAAGGACTTCTTCGGCCGGTCTTGGCTGCGTCAGAAACGTGCGCAGCTCGTCCTCCATCTGCATGGTCTTTGTCTGCACCTGCCCTGTGCCGTTCAGGATGTTGTCAACAGTCGCATCGCAGAAGCCCTTCCACTGAAAGCCATGATCCGGGTGAAGTTCAAATGCAATGGCTGCGCCCTCCGGGGCGAGACTGTTCTTATCCTGCGCGACAATACGAAGCGTATCGCCGCTTTTCAGCCGCCCGACGATCAAAACGCTTCTGGCCGAAGCGCGGAAGTCGATAGAGCCGAGACCGCGATAGCCGGATTTCAAGCCCTGCGCCTTGTTCATATGCCCAATCAGAATGACGGCGCATTGTGTGCGCTCCGCCATCAGGGAAAGTCGTTTGAGTACCGGCCGCACCTCATTCGCGCGGTGCATATCCACATCGCTTCCGAGATACGCCTGCAGCGGGTCGAGTACGATCAGCTTTGCCGCTGTCCTGCGGATCGCTTCTTCCAGCCTTGCGTCGCAGAGTGTCAGCTCCCGTTTGCCCTCGTCGATGACCAGCACGCGTGTGCAGTCTGCGCCTGCGCTTTCTAATCGCGGCTTGATGGTGTCCGCCAGACCATCCTCGGCTGTCTGGTAGATCACGTTCATCGGCTCCGCCGCCCGTTCGCACTCCGGCAGCGGCTCGCCGCGCGTCAGCGCTGCAATGACCGCCAGAATGAAGCTCGTTTTTCCCTCGCCGGGGTCGCCTTGAAGGATCGTCAGCTTGCCCAACGGAATGTAAGGATACCAGAGCCATTGCACCTCCTCCGCGTTGATTTCGCTCATGGAAATCAGTTTTAATGGTGTGTTTCCTGTCAAAAAATCTCCTCCGAATCAAAAAATAAAGGTGCGTACCACGTTTTTTCGCGGTGCGCACCTTTCTACTTGTAGTATGGAGATTTTTCTGATACACTCAGAGTAATAGCAGACAAATAAAAATCATTTGCGGACAGGTTTCCAAAGGAGACGCGTATGTTTCAGTCCATTACGTTTTACATCGGAGGGAAGGCCCTTGGTATTTACGGAGAAGAATTTCCGCTTGGAGCACTGACAACGGAGGTTTTGAACATCACGCCAGCGGAATATCAAGCGCTTGACGTTCGCTTGAAATCTGCGATAGAAGGTATGGCGCTTTATGAAAAAACACACAAGCTGACCGACTGGTATCAGGCCAATGAGCAGATGCTCCGGCTGAATGAAGCGCTCTGTCATCATCATATTTTTCGCTTGATTCAGACGGACGCATATATTCTGACAGAGGCGAAGCAGCTCACAGAAATGCCGATTGCAGAGGGCGATCCACTTGAAATGGATGCGCACGACCACGAGATTTTGCGTCAGATCTGTGCATATGAAGACTACTTGGAAAATCCGAAGAAGTATGGAAAAATTAAAAATCCGGAGGAACTGAGCGAGGGGCAGCGAGAATGGTATTTGAACTTGTATCCGCCCATTCCGCCAAAGCCGGAGGCAAAAACCCCGGCGCTGCTGATCGCGCCTGTGCCGTTAGACTTAAAGTGGCAGCTCTATAAAGCATACTGCATGAACTATGCGCAGGTGCTTAAAGATGTTGCCTCTGTCTGTCAGACGCTGCGCGCATTTATTCGGGAGGCGCTTTCCACGCTCGAACATCTGTCACCGAACCAATATATTGCGGCCCTAAACGGGTTTCTCTTTCCGGAATTTCGGCACAAGTGGATCGCCAATCCGATAGAAGGCACCGGGAACTATACACTTTTTGATGATGTCAGAATCCATCTAGTGCCGAGAGAAACAGCACCGGATTCGGGGCAATTCAGGGTTTTTGAATACTACGAAACAGAGCATTTGCAAACGCTTTTGAAGCTGGATTTTTATAAAGGGCTGGAAGCCGGGCATCTGATTCGGAAGTGTGAACTGTGCGGCAGGCTCTTTCTGCTGCAAAAGGGCTATCATACAAAATACTGCGATTCCCCGAATCCGGATAACCCGCGCTATTCCTGTGCGCAGCTCGGTTACCGGACGCGCGGCGTCAAAGAAACAGCGGCGGACAGTCCACTGACGCAGGCACTTTCTCGCTGCTATCAGCGCATCGACAAGGATAAAGCCCGCGGCATTATCACGGCAGAGGAGCAGATGCGCCTGCGCGCAAAGGCGGAAGAACTTTATCACGAAGCGCGAACGCAGCCCGGTATGCCCTATGAAGCATTCAACGAATCCTTAGCAACCAAGAATCTGTATCCGCTCTGCGGTGTGCAGCGCAAAAGCAAGCCCGTAGGACGCCCAAGAAAGCAAAACTGACGGTGCTGCGTGAGGAGGTGACAACCTATGACAAATGAAGAATTGTATCAACAGTATCTCCGCGGCGACGCAGAAGCCTTTGAAGAACTCTACCTGCAAATGCAGGGATTCATCGCTTCTGTTGCGAAGGACGCAGCGCAGAGCTTTGGCTGTACAGACAAAGAAACGCTGGATGAACTGTGCGCCGAAGGTGCTTTGGAACTTTGTGAGTGTCTTTCCACCGGGGCGTATGACGAGGATCGCGGAAAATTGACCACATATCTGCATCCGTTTCTGCGCGGGAAGATGTATCGCTATTTGGAGGCGAACGTCGGCGTTATAGCACTGCCCAAGGATGAAATGCAGCGCGTAAAGCAGGCGCAGCGGCTGCACAAGGAGGAGAAGTTTTCTCCGGATGAAGTTGCACAGACGCTTGGCGTTTCCGCAGAAAAAGCTGCGCAGCTGATCGGCTGCAAGACGAAACCGCTTTCTATCTCTGCGCTTTCGGGTGACGATCCGGACGATGATCCGCTTGCGTGGCTGCTGCTCGACCAGCACGCTCTCACGCCGGAACAGGCTGTTTACCGGCAGGTCTGCACGGAGGAATTGGAGCAGCTTTTCCGCACGCTCAGCGCGAAAGACCGCGCGATCCTCGGTCATACCTATGGCGTGTTCGGCTACGAAAAGCTGTCTGCGGACGAGCTTGGCCTGCGCGAAATGCTCTCGCCGGATGGCGTGACAAAAGCCAGGAAAGCTGCACTGGAGCGTCTGCGCAGCCGATATCCCGGCAGCGGCCTGCACCTCTGGCGGGATGTGTATCATACGCTGAAAGACATATAAAAAGGGACCCACACTAGTGAAAGGCAGTGCGGGCCTTTATGTTCAAGCAGAGAAGTTTTGAATATTCAATTCCTGTAAATTATTATGTGAATTTTCACTATTTTCACTTGTTTCATGTGAAAATAGTGGTATAATAAAACCAACCAACACGGAGGTGTGATTGATGCAGTACGAAAACGAGCGCATGGAATATAAATCTCAACTGACAGAAGATATTTACAAGGAAGTCATCGCCTTTACGAATACTGACGGCGGTGTCATTTATATCGGCATTGACGATCAGGGCAATGTGACTGGCATTGACAATGTGGACGAGACCTACACGCGGCTGACAAACGGCATCCGCGACGCGATCCAGCCGGACGTGACGATGTTCGTGCGTTATGTGCTGCAGGAGAACAAGGTCATTCGCATTGAAGTCGGTGAGAGCAGTTATAAGCCGTATTACCTAAAGAGCAAGGGGCTGAAACCCGCCGGCGTCTACGTCCGGCAGGGCGCAACGAGTGTGCAGGCGTCGCCGGAACAGATCCGGCAGATGATCAAAGATTCGGACAGCGACGTGTTCGAAGAAATGCGCACCGTGCAGCAGAATCTGACCTTTGACGAAGCAGCGGCTGCGTTCAAGCGGTACAAGGTGGATTTTTCAGAGGACAAGTATATTGCGCTGGGGCTTCGGAACATTCACGACGATCAGTACACCAATCTGGCGCTGCTTCTGTCCGATCAGTGCCAGCACACGACGAAAATCGCGGTGTTCAACGATGAATCCTGTACAGAGTTCCGGGACAGCAAGGAGTTTGGCGGCTCGATCTTCAAGCAGTTTGAAAACTCGATCAACTATCTGGCGCTGTGCAACAGGACAGTCTCTACCATCAAGGGTGTCGTCCGCACGGATAAGCAGGACTATCCCGAGGAAGCCATCCGCGAAGCGCTGCTCAATGCGCTGGTGCATCGGGACTACAGCTTTAGCGGCAGTATTATCATCAACGTGAACGACAGCAAAATGGAGTTTATTTCTCTGGGCGGCCTCCTGCCCGGCCTTTCCACGGAGGATATCCGTCTCGGCGTTTCTCAGCCGAGGAATAAGAAGCTGGCGGAGATCTTTCATCGTCTGCGCCTGATTGAAAGCTACGGCACCGGCATCCGCCGCATTTTCAAGCTCTATGCAAACTGCCCCGTCCAGCCCAGCATTGAGGCAACGACAAATGCATTCCGAATCGTGCTGCCAAACATGAATGCCGCTTCTGCGGGCGCTGAAAACGCGGCAGAAGCAAAGTCCGTTGCACCGGTCATTACGCCGCAGATGAAGATTGTTCTGGACTATCTCAAGAAATATGGTGAAATGCACGACGAGGAGTTGCAGGAGCTGCTGCATATTAAAAAGACCAGAGCCTATCTGCTGACCCGCCAGATGAGTGAAGAAGGGCTGATCGAGGTCGTCGGCAGAGGGGCGGAAAAGAAGTATAGATTGAAGTAACGAGGAGGTGCGCTATGGCACTGGAAAATAAATTGGGGCTGACGAGTTCTGCAGACCTTGCGCGGGAGGAGGAACGGATCAGCAAGAAAAAGGCCGTGTGGCTGTTTGAAAGCGGCACGCTGGACAAGCTGCCTGCTGGCACGTTCGCGTCGCTCAAGGCAATTCATAAGTACCTTTTTGATGACATTTATGACTTTGCGGGTGAGCTTCGCACGGTGAATTTGGCAAAAGGCAATTTCCGCTTCGCGCCGCTCATGTATCTGGAAGCGGCACTGGCGAACATCGAGAAAATGCCGCAGAGTACATTCGATGAAATCATCGAAAAGTATGTGGAAATGAACGTTGCGCACCCGTTCCGCGAGGGCAACGGGCGCAGTATGCGTATCTGGCTCGATTTGATGCTGAAAAACGGCATCGGTCAGGTTGTGGACTGGAGCAAGGTCGATAAAGAGGACTATTTGCTTGCGATGGAGCGCAGTCCGATCAAGGACGTGGAGATTAAAGTGCTTCTGAAAGCCGCGCTGACGGATGATGTGAATA
>ENA-OYXB01000355-OYXB01000355.1-human-gut-metagenome-genome-assembly--contig:-NODE-355-length-19569-cov-9.051860_pt1 | contig 19569 bp, 14 predicted proteins | sample MGYA00244176_ERZ653409 | MGnify/ENA primary metagenome ERZ653409 (study PRJEB26926, sample SAMN06164912) | human gut metagenome | biome: ENVO:00009003; feature: ENVO:2100002; material: ENVO:00002003... | reverse complement strand
AGGCCTCTTTGTGGGTATGCCAGGTTTCCCACTTCTGTTTGGTTTCTCCGTTTTCGTCCACATAGTTGTAAACAACGGAATAGTTTTTCTTTCGCTTGATTATTAACAAAAGTTAAGCCCAAAAACAAAAAACATGCGAACATTATAGCGGAGAGAAGGAGAACGTTTTTTCATGGTCATCTTTTACGATTATATTTTCTAATAAATTCTATCGAAAATATAAAAACAGTATTGACAGAGGAAAACGGGTTTGCCATAATTACATCAATCCGTTTCATTTTTTTACAGAAACGTACAAAATTTTACTTTGCGGGGTAAAGAAACATGAAAGAAGGCGTAAAGAAGAGCATATCCCTCATCCTGGTGCTGACGCTGCTGGTGCAGCTGCTGCCGGTGGTGGCATTCGGTGTCGGCGGCGAAGCGGACGGTCTGGACGTCAGCACAGACAGCGAAACGGTGTCCATGAATGACGATGATGCGCAGATCGTCGGCGAGGAGGACGCGCTGCGCGAGGAATCCGTCAAGCATTTCCGGCTGCGGGACGGGGGCTACATGCTGGTGGAGTACGAGACGGCAGTGCACTACCAGACGGCGGACGGGTCCTGGGAGGAGATCGACAACACGCTGCAGAAAACCGGTCAGCAGTATGTTGCCCAGGCGGGAGACATGACGCGGAAATTTGCCGCGTCGCTCGACAGCGGCTTCCTGTTCGAGACGGCGTATCAGGGGCAGAGCGTGTCGATGTCGCTGGCGCGGCGCAGCTGCCGCGACGTTGTGGCGGTCGCGCCGGACGTTCCGGCAGCGGAGGAAACGGCAGCCACCGAAGAAACAGCGGCACCGGAGACCGCTGACCAGCCGCAGGAGGCGGAGCAGACGGAGGCAGACCTTCCGCAAGCACCCGCGGAAGCCGCGGCGGAGACGGATGCGCCGCAGCAGGAGACGGCAGAGGAGCTGCCGCTGCTGGACGACGCGGCGTATACGCTGGTCACGTCCACGGCGGCGGCCAGGATGGAAAACCCGGGGGCCAAAATGCGCACCTTCAGCAAGCTGGCGGAGAAAGACAAGATCCAGCCGCAGAAAATCCGCTCCAGCGTTGCGTTCGACAACGTGATGGACGGTGTCAGCCTGCTGTACCAGAACTATGGATATAACGTAAAAGAGAGCATCATCATCGAGAAGCCGCAGGAGCAGTATGCCTACTCGTTTGTGCTGAACCTGCAGGGCCTGACGCCGACGCTTGAGGCCGACGGCTCCGTGCTGCTGCGCGGTGCCGACGGCGAGCCGGTCTACGAGATCCCGGCGCCGTATCTGGCGGATGCCGACGGCGCAACGTCACTGGAGGATGCGACGTATCGGCTCGAGCGCATCTCGGGCGGCTATCTGCTGACCGTGGAGGCGGACCCGGAGTGGATGAACGCGCCGGAGCGTGCCTACCCCGTGACGCTCGACCCGACGATCCTGCTGCACAACAAGGGCAACGTCCTGACGACGTTCATCCGTTATGCATCCCCCAATTCCGCTGCTCCGAATGCGGCAGATCAGTATATTGGGTATCATGCCGGGGCGGCCTACGGTGTCTGCGAGGTATATGTTCAGTTCGCGAACCTGCCGGAGCTTCCGCGCAACTGTGTTCCGGTCGGGGCACAGCTGGCAATGTATCATGCGGGCTTTTTCGCCTCGAACGCGATCGGCGGCTCTGCACCGGGCGGAACGCTGACGGTCGAGGCACACGAGTGGCCCGCAGCGGTCAGCAGCGCATCCGGGGTGACCTGGAACCAGGTATATTCCGGCGCGACGCCGGTCAGCGACGAGGTGCTGGATTTCCAGAAACTTAGCAAAGGCACACTGAATAAATATGCTACATGGGACATCACGCGCACGGTCATGGCGTGGTACCAGAAGCAGAACGAGGGCGACACGAGCGGCGGCCGCGGCGTGCTCCTGCAGACACTCGATGGCTATGCAAAGAGCCGCGCGGCAAACCTGATCGGCAGCGGCTACCACGACTACAGCCCATATTTCGCGGTGTACTACCGCAACCCGGTCGGGCTGGAGAGCTACTATACCTATCAGGAGGCATCGGCGGGAAAAGCCGGAGACCTCTCTATCCATAATTTTACGAACCAATTCACGCTCGACCGTGCGGATGTCTCCCTCTCGCTGGAGCCGGCATCCTATGCGCTGCGCCACATCTATAATAGCGCCACCTCCGGCATCGAATTTTCCAATAACGAGGCGGGCGGTATTCACACCTGTGACTACACGTCCATGCAAGTCGGTGTCGGCTGGAAGCTCTCTGCGCAGCAGACGGTGGTGGAGTGCAAGGTCGGCAACGAGACGTATCTGGTCTACAACGACGAGGACGGCACCGAGCATTACTTCAGCAAGACGGCAACCAACACCTATGAGGACGAGGACGGCCTCGGCCTGAAGATCGTCAAGTCCACCAGCGGCGGCAATACGATCTATACCATGACGGACATGGACAAGTACCACACGTGGGTGTTCCACAACGGCTACCTGATCTCCGTCACGGACAACAACAGCAACACGATCTATTTCGCCTACAACGCAGCGTACAGCAGCGGCAGCAGCGCGTGGAAGCCGGTCAAGGGTTCTGCCAGCAACCGGCTCGTGCAGATCGTCATGGACATCAACAGCGGCAGCAGCACGAATGCGAGAACGCTTCAGACGGTCGCAAACCTGACCTACAGCGGCAGCCGGCTGTCCAAAGTGACGGACTACGCCGGGCGTGCCACGAACTACACCTACGACTCCACCGGTCACCTGACGCAGGTGACTTATGCGGACAGCACCTCCGTGTCCTACGCGTATAACGGCAGCGGCGGCCGCCTGTCGACGCTGTATGATGCCGAGAGCAAGTACGGTCTGGACATTACCTACACCTACAACCTCGGCGTCGTGTCCACGTTCGGCGTGCAGGAATTTGCCTACACCCCGTCGGCGGTGAAGCGGACCGGCAGCGCGTTCCATGCCTACCGCAACGGCATCCACCAGACGTCGTACCGCTTCTACGGCCCGGACCACACGGCGGGCAATGCCGACGACACGGTCATGACCTGCGTGCTCGACCATTTTGGCAAGACGATCTGCACCTATGACAGCAACACGGACTACTCAGAGATCATCGGTGCCAGCGCCGCCAGCTACACGAGCAACAGCGGCACCAGCAAGACGAACAACCGCCTGTCCGGCGCGGCGGCCATGGGCACGGTGGCGCTGAACCTGCTGCCGAACGCGGGGCTGGAGCAGTGCACGAACAATGTGTCCGACGGCTGGGTGTCCCTGCCCTTCAGCCAGAACGCATCCGCCGGCATCATTCCGGAGAGCAGGTCACGCATCGGCTGCGCCTCGCTCAAGACCGCGGCCAGCGGCAGCGGCATGTACCATGAGGTCGCGCTGCAGGCGGGCACGACGTACACCTTCTCAGGTTACGTCAACACGCGCGACATAACGGCGTACCAGTCTGACGGCGGCGTCTATCTGGCCGTCCTGACGGCGGCGCAGCGCAGCAGCCTCGCCGGTGTACAGCGGTCGCCGTGGAAGAGCGAGATCGTCAACTACACCACGGCACCCGAGGTGGACGCCGGCTGGGAGAAGATCAGCGTCACGTTCACGCCGGACACGTCCGGCACGTACAGTCTCGCGTTCGTGCAGGACAAGGCGGACGGCACCGCCTACTGCGACGACATGCAGCTCGAGGCGCACGCGGCGGCATCGAACGCGAATCTGGTGCAAAACGGCACCTTCGCCAGCGGCGCGCCGGACTTCTGGACGGCCAACCGCTACACGAAGAGCAGCGAGCACCCGCTCGGCGCGGGCAAGGGCGTGTCCATGCACGCGGAGGGCAGCTCCGTCGGCGGCACGCGCACGAGCCAGGTCGTGCCCATCAACTACTACGCGGGACTGGCGACGTTCCTGCTCTCCGGCTGGGGCAAGGCAAACTCCGTCGGCGGCACCTCGCCGAAGCCGGAAAAGGACGGCGAGCGGTACTTCGGCCTCATCGCCGAAATCAAGTACGCCAAAGAGGACGGAACCGAGATCAGCGAGACTGAAAACCAGTACGTGAGCTTCAACTGCGACTTCACGGACTGGCAGTACGCGTCCGGGGTCATCATCCCGAAGCGGCGTGACCTGATGGTCAAGAACATCACGGTCTACTGCGCCTATGACTACAACGCCAACGACGCGTACTTCACGAACATCAGCCTCGTGCTCGAACCGGCGGAGACCTACAGCTATGACAGCAAGGGCAACCCCATCGCGGCGACGGACGGCAACGCCAAGACGTCCAGCGAGTTCTTTGCCAACTCCCAGCGCCTCAAGAGCTACACCACGCCCGGCGGCGCAAAGCACACGCTCGCCTATGACACGCGCAACAACCTCGAGCAGGACACGCTCGCCGGGCTGACGAACTACACCTACCACAACGCCTCCGGCAGCGCCACGACGAGTATAACGAGCGTCGGCACCAGCGGGGACTATCTCAAGTCGTATAACGTCTACGACAGCACCGGCCGCTTCCGCATGCAGTCCACGGATGCCAACGGCGTCACGACGAAGTACGAATACGAACCCGGCGCCGCGCGCCTGTTCCGGTCGACAGCGGCCAACGGCACCAAACAGGGCTACCATTATGCCGACAACTCCGACCGTGTGGATTTCACGTACATCGACCACACGGCCTCCATCGACTATGACTACGACCGCGCGCAGCTGACCGACCTCATCCGCAAGGCGTTCCCGCAGGCGGCGCCCGCCAGCGGGCAGAACGTCAACCCCTTCTGGCAGCACTACCTGCTGGGCTACGACACCTTCGGCAACATGACGCGCGTGCAGGTCTGCGCCTCGAGCGCGGAGCGCGCGGGATACACAGCGCCCATCACCCTCGCGACCTACGAATATGAGGGCAACGTCTATAACGGCCGTCTGGCGAAAATGACTTACGGCAACAAAGACAGCGTCAGCTACACCTATGACGCGTTTGACAGGCAGCGCACCGCCGCGTATAATGACGTCGACAGGACGACGCATGAGCAGAAAAACGTTGCTACGTACCACTACGACTACAGCAGCGACAACGCGCTCACGCGGCAGTATGCCACGGGCAGTGACGGCAAGATCACGGAGCAGTACAGCTACCAGTACGACAGCCTCGGCCGGCTCATCCATTCGCGCCAGTCGACGGCTAAAGGCGCGCTCATCCAGTCCACGCAGCACATGTACGACGCTGCCAACCGCATGACGTCCCAGACGTGGCAGTTCGGCACGGGCCTGTACCACCAGCAGTATTCCTACACCGGCGTCAAGGCCGACGGCGCGACCAATGGCTCGGTCGACGGCACGATCAGCGCCATCACGACCACGATTCCGGGCCAGAGCGTGATCACGTCCACGTATGGCTACAATGACCTGCGCCAGTTGACGTCCAAGGGCGTCACGGTGCCCGACCAGAACGGGACGCAGACCAAGGTCTATGACCGTTCCTATACCTACGACCGCATCGCGGTTGACAGCGGCAACTGGATGGGCACGCGTCTGGCGAGCACGGGCTACACGTTCGGCTCAAGCAGCCGCAGCTTCACGTATACCTACGATGACTCCGGCAACATCACCAAGATCGTGACCGATGGCACGAGCGTGCCCAAGGCGGCCGAGTGGAAGGAGTATACCTACGACGCGCAGGGCCAGCTGGTGTCTGAGAAGAACAGCAGCAAGACGACCTTCGGCTATACCTACGACACGGCGGGCAACATCCGGAGCATTACGAAAAACGGCACGGTCACGAAGTCCTTTGGCTACACCAACCCCTCGTGGCCCGATCTGCTCACGAGCGTGACGGCAAACGGTACGACCGAGGACATCCTCTACGAAGGCCAGACCCGGACGAGCGACGTCCCGTCCTCTGGCAACCCCATCACGTACTATAACGGGAAAGAGTATTCTTTCACGTGGACGAAGGGCCGCCAGCTTGCAAAGGCCGTCGTGGCTGGCAAGACCGTGGAGTACACCTACGACATGTCCGGCGTCCGTACCAGCAAAACGGTCAACGGCACGACGTACAATTACACGACGCTCTCCGGCAAGGTCATGCGCCAGCAGTGGGACGGCAAAACGCTTGAGTTTGTCTACGACGACGGCAGCCAGCCGTTCGCCATGATCTACAACGACGGCTCGACCTCGACGCTCTACTACTACGTTCTCAACGCGCAGGGCGACGTCATTGCGCTGCTGAACGCGAACGGCACGCTCGCCGCGTCCTACAACTACGGCGCGTGGGGCAACTATTCCGTGCATGGTGCTGACGGCAAAAAGACCACGGATCCTACCTTCATCGGGCACATCAACCCGCTTCGCTACCGTGGCTATTACTACGACCGCGAAACGCGTCTCTATTACCTCCAGAGCCGGTACTATGACTTTGCCAACTGCCGGTTCATCAATGCCGATACCTTTGCCACCACCGATGCCAACGGCTTCCTCAGCGCCAATATGTTCGCATATTGCGAGAATAATCCGGTTGGCAATAGTGATAGTGAGGGAGAATTCCCAATTCAGGTCGTTGCAGCGGCAGTAAGCGGTGTTGTGAATTTGGCCACATCATGGGCAAGCGCTAAAGCTACGGGACAAACATTCACTTTTTTAGATGGGGCGGTTGCATTTGTCGCTGGAGCCGTTGGAGTTTTTGGCTCAGCCGGCAGGTTCGCTTCGGCTGCTTTATCAGGTGCTTGGACAGCGTATTCTGTTAGCAGAAATGGTGGCACTACAGTTGGCGCGATTTCGTGTGGAGCATTGAGTGCAGGATTTTCCTGGCTTGCTTTTTCAAACCTTGCAAAGTTTAGTTCAAAAAGAGTAGATCACATTTTGTATAAAGCAGCTACAGATGCTTCGTTGGGATGGGGCAGTAACTTAATTATTGCCGGAGCAACAACAGCGGCAACTGCTCCGAGAGCGCCTCAAAAAAGCAAACACAAGAAAAACAATGTGAGCGAATACAGATATGCCAAGGAAGACCATATCAGGTGGAAGTATTATGCTGAACATTTTGCAAACATAGGGTGATGCGCGATGATTAAGATAAAGCCAGTACTTGTAAATGTTGTTGTTATGTATAGTCTTATGCTAGGGGGGATGGCGCTAAGCTGCTTTGACGCAATAGAACGAGGGGTGCATCTGTCAGCCGTTTATAATTTTCTAGTATGGATACTTGGTGGAACGTTATGTGTGATTTGCATATGCCATACCTATAAAATTGATGAAAAGGGAGTGCGCCAGTTATGGCTGTTTATCCCGAAATTTACACCTTGGTCCGCTTTTACCGAGGTGTCGATCGAGCCGCTGTTTCCCGATCAACCGTCCGATACACGAGACCGATATGTGATATGCCTCAATCGCGGCGTTAGCAGAATCAACCAGTCCTCGTCAGCCGGAACGCACCTGATGCGCTTTCTTGTGTTTGAGCTCTTAGATGGGCCGCCGACCAAGCGGCAGAACTGGCGAGTTTTTCGTTATCCTTATATCCAGAGAGACGAAATTCTTCAATTGTTAGAAACGGTAGGTGTGACTGTGATTGAGCGTGACTACAATTGAAGGGGTGATATAGAATATCACCAGTGCGCTGCTTCTACACGCATTTGAAGCTACGTCCGCGGGCGGTGCTGCTGCACCGCCCGCATTTTAATGCCTGACACCCGCCGCTTCCGCGCGGCATCCGAGGATGCCAACGGCGTCAGGACGCAGTATGGCTACGATGCCGGCACTGCGCACCTGCTTTCGACGACGGCGGCCAACGGAACGCAGCAGGGCTACCGGTACTATGCAGGCAGCGACCGCACTGCCTTTACGTACATTGGCGGTACGGCCTCCATCGACTATGACTACGACCGCGCGCAGCTGACCGACCTCATCCGCAAGGCGTTCCCGCAGGCGGCGCCCGCCAGCGGGCAGAACGTCAACCCCTTCTGGCAGCACTACCTGCTGGGCTACGACACCTTCGGCAACATGACGCGCGTGCAGGTCTGCGCCTCGAGCGCGGAGCGCGCGGGATACACAGCGCCCATCACCCTCGCGACCTACGAATATGAGGGCAACGTCTATAACGGCCGTCTGGCGAAAATGACTTACGGCAACAAAGACAGCGTCAGCTACACCTATGACGCGTTTGACAGGCAGCGCACCGCCGCGTATAATGACGTCGACAGGACGACGCATGAGCAGAAAAACGTTGCTACGTACCACTACGACTACAGCAGCGACAACGCGCTCACGCGGCAGTATGCCACGGGCAGTGACGGCAAGATCACGGAGCAGTACAGCTACCAGTACGACAGCCTCGGCCGGCTCATCCATTCGCGCCAGTCGACGGCTAAAGGCGCGCTCATCCAGTCCACGCAGCACATGTACGACGCTGCCAACCGCATGACGTCCCAGACGTGGCAGTTCGGCACGGGCCTGTACCACCAGCAGTATTCCTACACCGGCGTCAAGGCCGACGGCGCGACCTCGACGCTCTACTACTACGTCCTCAACGCGCAGGGTGACGTCACTGCACTGCTCGATTCTGCCGGTGCGCTGACCTGGATGTACAACCTCCTGTTTTCGAGAAAGTGAGGAGGTGTTGATTCTATGAAAGATACCATCTCCTCAAAATATCACTTGTTTTCCGGCTTGAGTGTTCTGGTTATTAGCTTTTTGGCTTTTACAACGACTGTATCGTATTTTGTGTTATATAAACCATGCATTTCGGATATCTCGGATGTTATGTATGCGCAGGGCGCGAATGCAGTTGTACATTCTGACTCATTTCAAGTAGTCATTATCTACTCTGTGATATTGTTGCTACTCTACGTAGTCACTCTCCACTTTTCGTATCAATATTTTGGAGTATTATATCTGACGCAGGAAGGCGTTTTGCTCAAAGCTCTATTCAAACGGCGGATCTATATCCCTTATCCGGAGATTCGGGAATTGGGCATCGACGTGGGAACGACCAAGCAGTTCTGGATCTATATCAGCAAGCAAAAAATCCCACTGAAGTATCAGCACAGGATCAACCAGATCTGCAGTTCCGCCCGACACGAACGGATCATCGTTCCATACTCTGATAAGCTGCTGAGCATGCTGGTAAGCAAATTGCCGCAGCCGCTTGGAAAGCGGCTCAATAATACCACGTCTATCCTGAGAATATATAAGTACGACGTGGACGCATAGCGGTGTATTTAGAACTATGGCGCGGGCGGTGCATCAGCACCGCCCGCGTTTTATCTACGTCATCCTGCATGCCCCAGCGCCGCAGCACGCAAAAAAGCACCCTTTCAGGTGCTTTTTTGCATTTCTTGTCCCGGTTCACGCGCCGAGCTTTGCGAGCATGGCCTCGCAGACCTCGTCCATGTCGCCGACGATGCCGTAGGTGCAGTAGTTGAAGATTGCCGCCTCGGGATCGGTGTTCACGGCGACGACCACGTCTGCATCCGAGAAGCCCGTGACGTGGTTGACCGCGCCCGACACACCGAACGACAGCAGCAGCTTCGGCTTGACCACGGCGCCGGACTGCCCGATGACGAGCTTGAACGGCAGCACGCCGCGGTCGAACACCGGGCGCGTGCAGGCGAGCTTGCCACCGAGGCGCTCGGCCAGGCGGCGGTAGCGCGGCAGGGCGTCCGCCCCCTTGATCGCGTTGCCGACGCAGACGATCACGTCCGCGTCCGCGATGTTCAGGCTCTCGTCGAGATCGTCGGCGCGGAAGTCAAGGATCTCGGTGCGGATGTCCGCGACCGGGAAGTCGATGTGCTCCTCGATGACCTCGTGCGCACGTGCGCCGCAGGGCACGCACTTGAACGTGCCTGGGCGGATCGTGCCGACCTGCGGGCGCGCCACCGGCACGGTGATGACGGCCATCATCTTGCCGCCGACGGCGGGCTCAACGAACTCGATGTCCGTCGTCTTGGGATCCCAGACGAGCTCGGTCGCGTCCGAGGTGCAGCCGGTGCCGAGACGCGCGGCGAAGCGCGGCGCAAAATCGCGCCCGTTGATCGTGCCGCCGACCATGACCGCCGTGGGCCGGTATTTCCGGCACAGGACGGTGAAGAGGTTGGTGTATGCATCGTTATTGAAGTAGTCATAGCCCGTGCCGGTCACGTGGATGATTTTGTCCACGCCGCAGTCGAGCACGCGCTGCAGCTCGCCGTCCGAGATGCTGCCGACGATGACCGCGACGAGTTTCTCGCCGCTCGCGTCGCAGAGCCTGCGCGTTTCCGAGCACAGCTCGAGCGAGACCGGCAGCACGCTGTCGCCGTCGCGCTCGATGAAGACCCACATATCTTTGTAATCTGTTTTATTCACTGCCTGCACCTCCTCAAAGCACATCCGCGATCAGCCCGAAGAGCCGGTCCACGTTCTTTTCCGTGCTGCCCTCGTCGATCATGCTGCCCTTCGCACCGACCTCCGGCGGATAGGTGCGCGGCACCTTCGTCGGGGAGCCGGGGTCGCCGATCTGCGCGGGGTCGAGCCCCGGGATGGTGGCCGCGCTGTAGACCGCGATATCCGCGGTGCGCGAGGCCTTCCAGCGCTTCAGGTTCGGGATGCGGGGGCGGAAGTTCGCCTTCTCGACCGTGAGCAGGCAGGGATACTTGGCGCGCAGCACCTCCGTGCCGCGCTCGAGGTCGCGCTCGGCCGTGATGGTGTGCGCGGCCGTGTCCACCTCGACGATCTTCGCCGTCGAGGAGATCTGGCTGGCACCGAAGCGCTCGGCCAGCTGCGAGCCCATCTGCCCGGTCGCGCCGTCGAGCGACTCCTTGCCGCAGAAGATGAGGTCAAAATCGCCGAGCTGCTTTGCCGCGCTCGCGATGACGTAGCTCGTGGCGAGGGTGTCGGCGTTGGCAAACGCGCGGTCGGACAGCAGCACGGCACGGTCCGCGCCCGCGGCGAGACACTCGCGCAGCGCCTCCTTGGCCATGTCCGGCCCCATCGTGATGACGGTGACCGTGCCGCCGTGCGCCTCCTTGACGCGCACGGCCGCCTCGAGTGCATTGGCGTCCAGCGGATTGAGGATCGCCGGCACGCCCGCGCGGATCAGACTGCCCGTGACGGGGTCCATCTTCACGAGGTTAATGTCGGGCACCTGCTTGACGCAAACAAGAATATTCAGCATGCTTCAGCCCTCCTCGACGTTGGTGCAGACCTTGCCGGGGTTGAGGATGCCCTTGGGGTCAAACACCTGCTTGATCGCCTGCATGAGCCCGAACGCCGTCTCGCCGGCGGACTCCACCAGGTACTGCTTCTTTGCGTGGCCGATGGCGTGTTCGCCGGAGACCTGCCCGCCGAACTCGATGCACTTGGCATAGCATTTGTCCATGACGGCCTTGCTGCGGCGCTGGAACTCGTCGAGCTCCATGTCGTTGGCGCAGCAGTAGATGTGCAGGTTGCCGTCGCCCGCGTGGCCGAAGCTGCGGATGGTGATGCCCTCCGCCTTGCCGGTGGTGCGGGTGTAGACGAGAAACTCCGCGATGCGGTCGACCGGCACGACGACGTCCATCTCGTCGAGCAGCTTCGTGTCCGCCTCGATGACGGTCAGGAACGCGCTGCGCGCGGCCCAGACGTCCTTTTTCAGGCCGTCGGTCCAGACGACGAGCGTGTCGTACGCACCGCGCTGCTCGGCAAGCGCGCCGAGGCGGTCCATCTTCGCGGTCAGTTCGGCCTCGCTGTCACCGACGAGGGTGACGAGGATGTATGCACCGGCCTCTTTGCCGTCCACGACCGTGGGGAAGATGGTGTTGCCGGTGAACGCCGCCGAGGAATCGACGATGTCGCGCTCCATGAACTCGATCGACTGCGGGTCGAGGTTGGCCAGCTTGATCTGCGGTACGGAGGCGATGGCGGTCTCCACATCGGCAAACGGGAGAATGAGGCTCACGTTCATTTCCGGCTTGGGGATGAGCTTGAGCGTCAGCTCCGTGATGACGCCGAGCGTGCCCTCCGAGCCGATCATCAGGTGCAGCAGGCTGTAGCCGGAGCTGGTCTTGCACACGGTCTTGCCGAGCTCCATGACTCTGCCGTCGGGCAGCACCACGGTCATGGCCAGCACATAGTCGCGCGTCACGCCGTACTTCACGGCGCGCATGCCGCCCGCGTTCGTGGACACATTGCCGCCCACGGTCGCGGTCTTCTCGCCCGGATCGGGCGGGTACATCAGGCCGCGCGTGAGCGCGTCGGCCGCAAGATCGCACAGCAGCACGCCGGGCTGGATGTGCACGACCAGGTTGTTCATGTCGTAGGAGAGAATTTTGTTCATGCGCGTCGTGCACAGCACCACGCCGCCGCACAGCGGCACGCACCCGCCGACGAGGCCCGTGCCCGCACCGCGCGGCGTGACGGGGATGTCATTTTCGTAGCACACACGCAAAATCGCGGACACTTCCTCCGTGCTCTCGGCCTCACAGACCACCTCGGGATAATACTTGCCGTAGATAGGCATTTCGTCGTGGCTGAAGTCGTCCTTCACCGCATCGCCTGCGAAAAAGCGCTTCGCGCCCACGATGGCCTGAAGCTGCGTGGCAATTTCAGGTGTGACTTTCTTGTATTTCGTCATTTCTGACCTCCTAACTTGTTCTGAACTTATAAAGTAACACAATACAGGGGATAGTTGTCAAGTATCCCCTGTGTGAAAAAATCATATTTTTGCGCAAAAAAAGCTTCCGGCCCGAGATACGGGCCGGAAGCCCGGAATTATTGTTCTGCCTTCCCGAGTTTGGGAAGCGCAAGTGTGACGAGGATGCCGACAATGGCAATTACGCCGGCCAGGATGAAGGCCATGGAGGTGTTGACGGCCTTGGCGAGGAAGCTTGTTCCGACTGAGGCAACGCCGAAGCCGATCATAACAAGTGAGCAGACAAGACCAGCGTTCTCGGAGCCGAGATAGTCGGTCGTGAGCGAGGGCATGGTCGCCGCCGTACCGCCGTAAGTGAAGCTGAGCAGCCAGAAGCACACGACATATACAATTCCCTTGGAGAACGTGAGCAACACGATGGCAAGGATCGTGATTGCAAAGCAGAGGAGCATAGCGCCTTTGCGGCCAATCTTATCACTGCCTGTGGAAATCAGGAAGCGGCCGGCGACCTGCATGAGCGACGCGACGGAAACACCCGTCACGAGCAGTGTCTTGTCCAGACCTCTGGATGTGCCGTAGCTGACGAAGATCGCACTGAGAAGCACAAACGCCGGGATCGCGCAGAAATAGACAAGGCTTAGGAGATAATATTCTCTGCACCGGAAGCAATCGCGTGCAGTCGTGCAGGTGTTTTTGGAAACGGCGACCACGCCCGACGGCTTGTAGTCGGCCATATATCCCGCAGGGGGTGCCTTGATGGTCAGCATGCCGAACACTGCGACGACAGCAAAGATGACTGCGAGTATCCGGAACGTTCCCGTAAAGCCATAGTTTGTGAGCCATGTGCTGCTGAGCGGAGAAAGGATCGTCGCCGAAATGCCGAGAACAGCAAGGGTGATGCCGGTCGCAAGCCCCTTCTTGTCGGGAAACCATTTCTGCATCATTGCAATAATGACATTGTATACCATGCCGTCGCCGATTCCAAGGAGGGTGCCATAGGTGAACCACATGCCGGCGGGTGCACTGCTCGGCAGAAGGGATGTGGAAAACAGGCCGGCGGCCATCAGAAGATAGCCGATAAGCATGATCATCTTGACACTGTGCTTTTTCTGCATCACGCCGCCAACATAGTTGCCGACAACGAACAGCGCGAGGAAGATCGTATAAGGAAGGCTTGCCATGTACGACGCGATTGAGAAATAGTCCATGATGTAGGGCTGCACAATACTATAGGTATAGGCAAAACCCATGATCAGACTGCAGATAATGCCGCAGGCAAGAATGAAGATTCTGCTGTTTTTCATCTCATTTCTCTCCGTTTCCCATCAATGATTCGCGCTCGCGTCGATTGCTCTCAGCTTTCCGTAGGCGAGGCACTTGAAAATGTCATTGAACCGCTGGAATTCGCTCTCCCCGATGCAGTAGCAGTTCGGCATGTGCGCCTTTCTGTTTCTTGCACATTCCATCTTCAGATAACCGTTGTCGAAGTCCGGGTGATTGCAGATGGGAACATCGCAGTGATATTTTGCCGTCTCCTTGGCAAAATGCTCGATCGAAGAAAGGTACTGCACATTCCCCTCGATCGTCGCCGGAGGATTCGTTCCGCCCCACATACCGGCCATGTGCTCGACACCGTTGTCATGCACGGGGAAGATAAAGCTCAGGCCGCCGGGCGTGTGTCCGGGTGTGAACAGAACGCGGATCCAGTGGTCGCCGAGCGTGATCACATCGCCATCGTCGATGTAGTGGTCGATCCGGAAATTCTTCCAGGTATCCGGCCTGTCCGGGAAGAACGGGTGCTGCTCCCAGAAATCATCGTCGATCTTGCTCAGATACGTTTCGCAGCCGAAGCTGTCAACCAGCCACTTTCCGCAGCCGCAGTGGTCAAAGTGTCCATGCGTGATCACGAACTTGCGGATCTCATGCGGATCCCAGCCGATATCCTCAATCGCAGAGACGATCGCGTGGAACATCGTCTCCTTGGGATAGATTGCGTCGATCACGATGAGGCCCTCGGAGGTCTTCAGAACAAACGAGGCGGTGCTCTTGTTGGCAACGCAGAGCAGATCATCGAAGATCTGGGCGTGGGTAAACCACGAGTCGTCCGGCATACCTGCAAGCAGTTTCTGGATGTCGATTTGATACATTGGCAGATTCATTTTTCTTCTCTCCTTTTCTTTTTGTCATAATGACTAAAATCAAGGTAGCACACGCGCATTTGTTTGTAAATATGAACCAATAAATAGCAACCAACATTTTTCTGTTCGGGAAGTATCCAGTATATAATGCAATCCGGATTGCGTATTGCGCAATCCGGATCGAGTTGAATTTTTTGTGCGGCTCATATATAATTTAGGGGGAAAGACAATGGCGGAGAACGCTTCCAATCGGAGGTGCAGAAAACATGAGCGAAGCGAACGATTATTCCTACAACATCGCATCGGTAGAGAAAACAATCCGGCTGATCGAACTGCTGGCCGAAACCAACGGCGAACTCTCGGTGCTTCAGATCGCGAAGCGGCTCGATACGCATGCTTCGAGCGCGGACAGGTTTCTAATCACGCTGCAAAATCTTGGATATGTGGATAAGTGCGAGCAAATCGGAAAATACCGGCTCACAGATCGGCTGCTGAAAATCGCGTCAAATCTGATCGTCAGCCATCCGCTGACCGTCCGCTATCTGGATGTGATGCACACGCTGGCCTATAACCTGAACGCGACGACGCACATCATGGCCTTTTACGGGCTCAGTACGATCACCCTGCACAAGGATCTTCAGACACAGAACATCTCCTATAACAACGCCTTTTTTGACCCCAAGCGGCAGCACTACTGCTCCGCGCCGGGAAAACTCCTGCTGTCCACGCTGTCTGAGGAGCAGCTTTCGGAGTATCTGTCCGGTCTGAAGTTCATCAAGTACACGAGCACAACCATTACCAGTGAGAAAGAGCTCCGGGAAAACCTGGAGCTGATCCGCCGCGTCGGCTACTCCGTGCACAATGAGGAATGGCTCAGCGGCTGCCTGACCGTGTCCTTTCCGCTGCGGGTGTACGGAGAGATCCGGGGCGCAATGTCCATCATGTGCTCCATTGAGCGGAAAGACGAGGTCCTCAGCCCGGAAACGCTTTCGGAGATCAAGCGCATGCTCGCAGAGCCGGATGTATGAAAATCCATATGGGCGCGTCCGCTCTGGAAAGGCAGAAACAGCCCGGAAATATGCATTGAAGTGAACCCCAAAAGCTAGACAAAAAAGATCAAGCGACCTGAACGGTCTGAATCCTGTATTGCACGGGGCTCAGACTGTTTCGTTTTCATTGAATCCGGAAATAATAGTAAATGTACTCGATAATCGCCTTCGAGCAGATAAAATCTGCCCGCTGCGCAAAAACATGTCCGCCGCAGGGAAAACCCTGCGGCGGACCGTGAATTTTTACGTTTTGCAAAGAAGCAGCAGGTACACCGGCAGATGACGGCGCGTGCTCTGCTTGTCCCAGTGCTTGGTCATCGCCTGCCGCCGTTTGAGCAGCCGTTTTTTCAGCCTGTTTTTTGAACTCTGTTTTCCGTGCATGTCATCACCGCGGCTTTCTGTCATCGCTGCGGTCGGGGGAAAAGTGCTTGACCGTCCACGCGGGCATGCGGCGATCCTCTGGCCCTGCCCCTTGTGCAGTAAAAAATACATAATACGCAACCAGAATCAATTCTGAAGATATGAGAATAATCGCCGGCCATTTCCGCAGCGGATCGAGCGGTACGCCGAGCAGCCACATCAGCACATAGAACGCGAGTGCCGCAATCGGATATTTGAGCAGTTCACAATAGTACCAAATTCGGATCGGAAGCGGAATTGCCGATGCGACGCCACGGTAGGTCAGCCAGTTCCAGAATCCAGGGTGCGCCTTTCGCTGTTTCCGAATCATCGTCTTGCTCATGGCCGCTCTCAAAACACCTTCGATTGCGACGCGCACAAACGCAACATGGAGCGGCCAAGCCACCAGCATCACAATCGGCAAAACATACTTTTCCGGCACGCGCGTCCCCTCCGTTCTGCTGACAGAATATCCCGCGCCGGAGGCCCTGTCAAGCGCAAAAACCCGCCCGCTGCCATGCCTGTGTAAAATTAAAATCTGAATTCACATCTGAATTTTGCACCCCAGGGGGGGTATTTCTGCGAATTTTGATGTAAAATGTCTGCGAAAACACCGAAAACACCATTACTAAGGAGGAAACACTCATGACCCACCGCAAACACGCGGCCGCGCTGCTGACCGCCGTGCTCCTGCTGGCGCTGACTGCCTGCGGCAGGCAGACCGCCGCCGCATCCGACCCCGCACAGACGCCTGCGGCCCCGGCCGTTGAGACGCCCGCCATCGCCGCCCCGGCCGCGGCACCGACGCCCGCCGCCGGAAAAGACGCCGGCAGCGACGGCTGGAAGGTCGAGTTTGAACGGAGCCTGCTCGAAGACTACGGCGTCACGCCCGACCACTACGAGGATCTCGGAAACGGCATCTATCAGGTCTATGTGAAGATCGACGGCAAAGTCGTGCCCTACGTCACGGTCGATTCCGCGACCGGCGACTACCACGGCTGAGCACCGGCAGCAAAACAAAAACCACGCCCCTGCGCGCCATTCCGGCGCGCAGGGGCGTGGCGGTTTTCTGTCTGCAAATTATCCGCGCAGGCCGACGGCCTCAAGGATGGCTTCCACGCGGTCGGACGCCTGCACCGGCCAGTCACCCTTGACGTTCTGGCAGCCGGCGGAATCGAGCAGGTCGCGCGCGCCGCTGCCCATGAGCGCCTGGCAGGTCGTGTCGATCAGGTCCATCTGCTGGCTGAAGGAGACCTGCGCATCGTTGCCCTTGTCGCTGAGCCACGCGACGACGGCGGACTTGATCTCGCTCTGGGTCATCGTGCTCGCCGCGCCCCAGTCGAGCAGCTTCACGGCGTAGGGTACTGCCTTGAGCGAGCTGCCGGTCACGCCGAGCTGCACGTTCTTTTCAATGTCGTCGAGCACCGTGGTCAGCTGGTCCGTCTCCGTGCCGGCCGGGCGGGCCGGGTCGGAGGTCGGGTCTGCGGGCGTCTGCACCGGCGGCGTCACGACCGTGGGGGTGGAGGACGTCTCCGGCGTCTGCGTCTTGCTGCCGCAGGCGGCCAGCGCCAGCACGAGCACCAGCGCGAGGGTGAGCGCCGCGAAGCGCTTTGCATTGCGGGATAACCATACCTTCATATGGAAACACTCCTTTCGTTGTGTCCTTATGATAAGCAAGGGCGCGCCCGCTGTCAAGAAAATGCACGCGAAAATGCACGCGCCCTCTTGACAAATACCCTTAGGGGGTATATATTCAACATACCCCCAAGGGGTATATGGGAAACAATGAGGTACAAATACATGGACGATGAGAAAAAAAACGGCTGCTGCGGTTGCTCGCAGCGCAAGAAGGAGCGCACGCCGGAGGAATACAAGCGGCTCATCCACCGGCTCAACCGCATCGAGGGCCAGATCCGCGGCATCCGCGGCATGGTCGAAAACGACGCCTACTGCCCGGACATTCTCGTGCAGTCGGCGGCGGCAGGCGCGGCGCTCAATGCATTCAATAAGGAGCTGCTGGCCAGTCACATCCGTACCTGCGTCGTCGAGGACATCCGCGACGGCAAGGACGAGGTGATCGACGAGCTGGTGGCGACGCTGCAGAAACTCATGAAATGAGCCGCACCGCAAAGGAGGAACCACTTTGAAGCAATACCATGTCACCGGCATGAGCTGCGCGGCCTGCTCGGCGCGCGTGGAAAAGGCGGTGTCGGGCGTGCCGGGCGTGACGGCGTGCTCGGTCAGTCTGCTGACCAACTCCATGGGGGTGGAGGGCACGGCGGCGGATCAGGCCATCATCGACGCGGTGCAGGCCGCGGGCTACGGCGCATCGGTCAAGGGCGCGCAGCAGAGCGCGAACCCTGCCGCCGGCGCCGATGCGCTCACTGACCACGAGACGCCGAAGCTGCGGCGCAGACTTTTCTGGTCGCTGGGCTTTCTGCTCGTGCTGATGTATTTTTCCATGGGCCACATGATGTGGGGCTGGCCGCTGCCGAAGTTTTATGACGGCAACCACGTCGCCATGGGCCTGACGCAGCTGCTGCTGACGGTGATCATCATGGTCATCAACCAGAAGTTTTTCATCAGCGGCTTCAAGGCGCTCTGGCACCGCGCGCCGAACATGGACACGCTCGTGGCGCTCGGGGCGACGGCGGCGTTCGTGTACAGCACGTATGCGCTCTTTGCCATGACGGGCGCGCAGGTGCGCGGCGACGAGCAGGCCGTCATGAACTACATGATGGACTTTTACTTTGAGTCCGCCGCCATGATCCTCACGCTCATCACGGTGGGCAAAACGCTCGAGGCCCGCTCGAAGGGCAAAACGACCGACGCACTGCGCAGCCTCATGGAGCTTGCGCCCAAGACCGCCACCGTCGAGCGCGGCGGCGCGGAGGTGACCGTCCCGGTCGAGCAGGTGCAGAAGGGCGACGTGTTCCTCGTCCGCCCGGGCGAGCGCATCCCGGTCGACGGCGTGGTGCTCGCCGGCACGAGCGCGGTCAACGAGGCGGCGCTCACGGGCGAGAGTATCCCGGCCGACAAGGCGCCGGGCGCGTCCGTCTCGGCCGCGACGGTGAACCAGTCGGGCTTTCTCAAGTGCCGCGCCACGCGCGTCGGTGAGGACACGACCCTCTCGCAGATCATCCAGATGGTCAGCGACGCGGCGGCTACGAAGGCGCCGATCGCGAAGATCGCCGACAAGGTGTCCGGCGTGTTCGTGCCGTCGGTCATGGGCATCGCACTCGTGACGTTCGTCGTCTGGATGCTGCTCGGCCGCACCGTGGGCTACGCGCTCGCGCGCGGCATCTCCGCTGTCTCTTATACACATCTCCGAGCCCACGAGACCTCTCTACATCTCGTA
>ENA-OYXB01000354-OYXB01000354.1-human-gut-metagenome-genome-assembly--contig:-NODE-354-length-19573-cov-5.519520_pt1 | contig 19573 bp, 32 predicted proteins | sample MGYA00244176_ERZ653409 | MGnify/ENA primary metagenome ERZ653409 (study PRJEB26926, sample SAMN06164912) | human gut metagenome | biome: ENVO:00009003; feature: ENVO:2100002; material: ENVO:00002003... | reverse complement strand
AAGGCTATTCGTCGGCAGCGTCAGATGTGTATAAGAGACAGCTTCTGTGTGATAATGCTTTTAATATCTATCATAAAACCTAAATGGGGAACATTGGAAAAAGACCAGAGTTGAAAAGAAAACAAATTTGTTTATTTTACCTGGCGATGTGTTTTGTGTCTCTGTTTCTAATGGTTAAAGCTACACCAGATGATGCGATGTTATCGCAACAAAGTGGAATATCTGAAATGAGTAGAGCAGATAAAGAATATGCTTCTAAAATTGTTTTCTGTAAAAAGTTTGGGATTTCTGTTGACGATGCAAAAAATATTGAAGCAGCATTGAATTCTATTGGTGTTGAATCAGTAACAGATGCAACTAAAGATGAAAAAGGCATGTATTCTTTAAATGTTACTGCGAAAGGTGGTTATACACATTTATTTTTAGACAAAGATAATAAAGTCGAAACTATTAAATTAAAAGAAATCATTATGTATAAAGATGGACAAGCCGTACATCAACCTAGCGATTATGTATTAAGTGTTAGTGAAGAAAATCAAATGGAAAGACAAGCCAAAGAAATGGTCAAAAAGGTATTAAAGGCTCCAACAACAGCTGAATTTGATTATAAAACATTCAGATACTCTAAATTAAATGGTATTGGAACCATTATTGGAACGGTAGACTCTCAAAATAGTTTTGGAGCAATGATTCGTTCAAATTTCAAGGTTCAATTTGATTGCAATGACAATATGAAACCAATTCATATGAGTTTTGAGGGCAATGAAATATTCTAATCCTAATTGACTGATTTTATCCCATTGCATATATTTTTCTAATCTTGTAAAATATCTGTACAAGGAAAAACGGCAACGTTTTGCAGGACTCTCATTTTCGGATGGGGGTCCTGATTTTTTTATTTGGAAAATCATCCATTCCCAGCTCTTTCCCCTGAATATGGTAAGATGTAAGCAAATGGTTAATCGTTACGTGTAAAATCAGCGCTTTCCCTGGAGGGCTTATGAGCAATTTTTCTTTTCTTGTTTATCGTTCGTCGGATGAGGATGTCTCTGTCAATGCTATTGTCAAGGATGAGTCTGTCTGGCTATCACAGAAGGCTATGGCGGAGTTGTTTGGTGTCAGCAAATCGACGATCAGCAGGCATTTGAAAAATATTTTTGATGAGGGTGAGCTATCGAAGGAAGCAACTGTTGCAAATTTTGCAACAGTTCAAATGGAAGAGATGTGAAAATCTTAAAACCACGCTTTACTCAATGTAAGTAACCCTTTTCAGCAAAAAATTTAATGTAGTAAATTAGAAAAACCAGTTGTTGCAAAAATTGCAACAACCACTCTTCAAGGAAAATAAAAAATCCAACAAAAAAGAAACCGCTCAACCCGAAGCGGTTTCTTTTTTATACCTTATATCTTTTTCCTTATTTCCTTACTTATTCTTTCCCCATGATTTCTTTGGCGATGACGTAGCCTTCGGTGTAGTTATGGCCGAGGTTGAGGCCGAAGATGTCGAGCGGGTAGTCGATGCTGCCGTAGAAGTTGCCGGCGAGGTTGCCTGCGGCGTAGAGGCCCGGGATCGGGTTGTCGTCTTTATCCAGGCACTGCATCTTTTCGTTGATGACGACGCCGGAGCAGCCTACGGTGAAGCGGATGTGGCGGTGTACGCCGTAGAACGGTCCGACTTCGACGGGGCAGAGTTTCTCTGCCGGGACGCCCATTTCTGTATCTTTTCCTGCTTTGGCCATTTCGTTGTAGTGTTTGACAGTTTCAAGGAAAGCAGGGATGTCTTTGATGCGGAGCTTTTTGGCGAGTTCTTCGAGGGTGTCTGCTTTGTAGGTGTCGATGAGGTCTTTCATGACGCCTTTGTGTTCGGAGTCTTCTTCCGGCATCCAGTTCTTGAGGGATTCGGGATCGTCGACGGTCGTGCCGATTTTCTTGGCCTGGTCTACGTAGCGGGAGTCGAAGATCTGGCAGTAGTGGCCGCTGTCTTCGGCGAAGGTGAGGTAGCAGTTCATGAGTTCCATGCCGACGGTTTCATCGCAGAAGCGTCTGCCGTTCAGTTTCACGCGCAGGTACGGGGCGCTCATAAGGGAGGTCGGGCCGGAATCCATGTCGTGGGCCATCTTGGTGTGGCCGACGTTTTCCATGCGGCCGCCTGCCCAGACGATCATCTTGTGGCCGTCGCCGCTTCTGCCTGTTCTCTTCAGGGCGAAGTTCGTCATATCCGGGAGGTAGTAGTCCATCATGGACTTATCATTCGCATAGTCGCCTGTGGCAACGACGACGCCTTTCCTGGCTTTGAAGAGGATGTGTTTTCCTTCATGCTCGCCGATGACGCCTGTCACTCTGCCGTCTGCGCCCTGATCGAGCATGACAGCCGGGGTTTCGTAGAAAATGTCGACGCCCTTCTTCTCAGCCAGTTTGCACATGGCCTTCATGGCAGCGCCGGTGTCGTATGGTTTCGGCCCGAAGACGCAGGTCGTGAATTCGATATGCCAGCCGGTTCTCTTCAGGAGTCCTGCATGGGCATTCGTTCCCATATCGACGACCTGGGCGCCTGCTTCCTTGCCCTTTTCAATCGTCCAGAGAACGGCCTCGCCGGATTTCTTGGCCCACATATCGAGAAGCTCCCTCTTGGCCCTGTGGCCGGAAGCAGCTTCGAGCATGGAAACGCACTTTTCCACGTCGACAGGATCGCTCTTGTCCGTCAGGATGCCTGCGCCGAAGTTTCCGCACGCAGCCGCTTCCTTTTCCTTCTGGAGAATGGCGACCTTCGCGCCCAGCTCCGCTGCCTTCAAAGCACACGGAACGCCCGGAGAACCTGCGCCGATGATGACGATGTCGTACTCCTTCGTATCCGCAATATCCGTAATCGGATCCGGCTTTTTGAAAAATGATGGAATCTCTTTCATAAGTCTGACCTCCCCTTTCTATAAAAAATGGAATAGTACTATATGGTATTATCTTTCTATATCTATTATAGTCTTTATAGAGAGGTCAATCCATGGACATAAGATAGAAATTGTCCTATTTCTTGCTTTTCAGCATACATGTTTTTTATGGAATGCAGGAAAAAGAAAAATCCTTTTTTGCGCACGAAAAAAGACAGCGGAATCCGCTGTCTTCATTGCTGGTGACCCAAGAGAGATTCGAACTCCCGACACCTTGATTCGTAGTCATATCGATAGCAATTCAATAAAATTTAGCAGAACTCAGGATACCGATAATTACTGACTCTTTTGTTATGGCTCCGTGTTCGTCGCAATGAATTTTGGACCCATTTGGTAGAAATTTGGTAGAAGTTTGGTAGAAACCCTTCCCTTTTTTACTTTGCTTTACGGAAAAGGTCGTCCATGGCGTCGGCGCTGGTTCGGGCCAGTTTTTCGGTGACGTGTTCATAGAGGTTCTGGGTAATTGAGACATCGCTGTGGCGGAGCTGGTGGCTTACCAGTTTTATATCAACTCCCTGGGCAAGGAGCAGGGTGGCGGCTGTGTGGCGGAGGTCGTGGACTCTGAGGTGGGGGAAGTTATTTGCTTTGATGAGTTTCCGGAAGCAGTGGTAAATATAGCTTGGTTCGCATGGGCTGCCATCTTCGTGGCAGAGGACAAGGTCATTATCCTTGTAGCACTGGCCAAGGAGGATGCGGTTTTTGTTCTGCCAGAGTTTCATGCGGTGCAGGGCGTCGGAGACTATGGAGGGGATGCAGATGGGGGCGGCGGATGCGTCGGTTTTTACTTTATCCATTACCAGGGAGGATTTCTGTCCGTGGAAAACCTTGTAGTAGGTGCCGCCTGCAAGGATGTCGTTGTCTTTACGGCTCATGCTGTGCCGGATGTAAATGATATTGGCGTCCAGGTCCACATCTGCCCATTCCAGGGCGCACATCTCTCCACGGCGAAGGCCGGCCAGGGCGCCAAGGCAGATGACAAGGTGGTTGATGGGAACGCTGTCTTTGGATGTGGTGTCAAGAAGCTGCTGCACTTCGTCGATGGTGGCCACTTTGGCGGGGGACGGGGTGGGAGATGGTGGATCCACGGCTTCGCAGGGATTGACTGCAATCAGTTTCCATCGGACTGCTGACTTCAGTGCTACTTTCAGTACCCTGTATTCAAGCCGGATGCAGGTGTGGGACGTTCCGGCGGCCAGTTCTTCTTTGATGTACTTTTCAAGGATTTCAGGAGTGATCCGGTTCACTTTCATGTTGCCCAGGGAGCGGCATATCTTATTGGAAACATATTTATAGTTTTCATAGGTGGCGGGCTTTCGGCTTGGCGGCTTGACGCAGACATCCATCCATTGGTCGAAGAAAGCACGCAGGGTGGGGATGTCTTTTTCCGCTTTTACTTTGATAATGCCTTCGATGGCCTTGTATTCGATATCCTTTTCAATCCGTTTCGCTTCCCTGGCGGAAGGGGTGCCGGTGGAAATCCATTTCTTTTTCCATTTATTCCCCTCTTTATAGTTCAAGACGACATACCAGATTTTACCTTTTTTCTGTAACATAAAAATCAGCTCCTTTAGTAAATTCGGGGCTGATTTGCTATAATAGTAGAGTAATCAGCCCTTGCTGGGAAATAGATTACAACCGACCGCAAAGCTTGGCAGAGCCGCCGGCCGCCAGCTTCATCCATACGCCAATATGGGTGAGGCTTTTTACTTACACTGATTCGATAAGCCTATCCCTAATGCCGACAGGTTATGAGAAGGAATTTTTAGGCAAAAAAATTGGACGCTTGTCTAAATGACTCGCGTCCTACAAAAACCGTATGGTTTTTAAATCGTACAGTTATTATAGGACATAAAAGTCATTTTGTCAATGAAAAATAGCGAATTAAATAAATCATAAATCGGTACGTAGTCGTAATAGTTGCATTGTTTTTGAAGTATGCATCATGACGTCTCATTCGATGAAGAAATAAATCATATAGCGCATGACGAGTTTTACGCTTTATCTCTGGGCTTTGAACAACTTTAGAATATAAATATAAAAGCACTGTAAAATCATAAATAGGTTTATTGGAAAGTCTTTGAGTCCTTGTACGCTTGGATATACCGGGAATCTTAGCAACTTCTTGCATAATAACATTTCCCTGTGAAGCCAGGTTGAACGCATATCTGTGTGGGGTTAAATCGTTGATTAGGCAGTTGTTATGAGCAGCGGCATTGCGGATATCTCGAATATGAACAAGCAATTTAGTGTTAAAAGGAAGCCTGTGTGGGTATAATTGGTCATACGTCTTGATAAGTTTACATAAAGCACCAAAGGATACAAGTTCACATACCGCCCAGATTGGATAATCATGGCCATGGTATTTCTGAATAATGTTTTGGCAATAACTGGTACGGGCATGAGATTCTATATTCTTTAGTTCACTTTTTATCCATGCGGGGGAATTGGTAGGAAGAGTATTCCAAACATTTGCCAGGTTGTATCCATCCTCAGCAGGATTGTCTTCTATATCTTTAATAAGCATTACCTTGATAGAGTGCTCAAGATTTAACGTCATATTTAATATTAAGATTCTTAAGTAGTAATCAATAATAGATAATTCTTTCAGATATGCAAAATCAAGAGAAAAGTACTTGCCTGCATTTTTCCCCGATTTAATTTTCTGGTAATTGGCTCTATAAGCGTAAAGCTTGAAAAAATAATTATGATTGTCTAGGAAATCTGCTGCCTCATCTTCAGAGATATACTTAAAGGTTATACCCTTTCGTTTGAGGTGGCTGATTAATTGGGGAGTAGTAAGTAATTGTTTTGGCATGAAAACTCCTTATACAAATAAGTCTCAAAAGACACGGAATCCAAGACTTAACAGCTGCTAAGTTCCGGAAATGGACATTTTGCGGACGTAGCAAAATGGTATCACACCAGCCTGCCGGAAATCCCGAAGGGCTATTTTCAACTGTTCGGAAAAGCCGAAAGGTTGGATTCTTCTGGCGGGCAGGTTACTTCATCCAGGCCAGTTCTTTTGGAATGCCTACCAGGTGGCAGAGGTTGTAGATGCCCATGTCGGGGTGGTCTTCTAAGAATTCATCATGAAGGAGGAGTTCTACGGCAAACTGGTTGGCTTCCCGTTCAATGCCGGCATTCATCAGGAAGGAGTTGTCGTTAAATGCATGGGTTCCGGCAGTGTGGGCATGGAGGAGGGAGTGGCCCAATTCGTGGGCGCAGACGAAGGGCCAGAGGGATTCGTCGATGTCGCGGTTGATATGAATGAGTGGGGTGCGGTTGAAGCAGGAGAAATAGCCGTACACGCGGCCCAGGTGTTCAAAGAGGATCTGGTACTGCAGGGCGCAGGCGATGCGGAAGGGGTCCCGTGTCTGGTAACGGATTACTAGGTCATTCACCGTCTTTTTAATTTGTGCATGGTTCATAGGATCATCTTATTTCTTGTCTTTGTACTTCTTCGGAGTGAACTTCTTTTTCGCAGTGAGCTTGGAAATGCGGAGGGCATTCTCAAGGGACGCTTTCATGAGCTCACGGGTTTCGGGGTCCATGGGCTCTCCTCCATTATACAAAGTGACGGTGTCATCATTTGTCATGTCGTCCAAAATATTCTGCAGCCTCACCTGAATGTCCCGCTCATCCCGTTCGTTGAGGGTAGGCGTGAAATTATTAACTGTTACCTTTTGGTCAGTATCCAGCATATTTAAAAATTTGTCTAAATCCATTCCAACAGCGACAGCGATTTTATTGAAGGTCTGAATCGTAGGGGAAATAGGTTTTCCTGTTGAGGGATTTATTCCTTTTTCCAATTGACCGATATACGCTTTACTAAACCCACACATGTCTGCGAAATCCTGCATGGAGAGCTTACGCTCTGCTCTGTACTGCTTTATCCATTCTCCAAGTTTCATAATAGGTACCTCTTTTTCATAATATACTTGTCAAATATAACTTACATTATTTTGCGAAAACTGTCAAATGTATTTGACAGTACAAGAAATTGTATGATATACTAGACACAAACAATGAGGGAGGTGATAGCATGAGACCAAGAGTCAAAGAAAGACGGCTGGAAAAACACATGTCGCAGACTGAACTCTCCGAAAAGTCGGGAGTATCTAGGCAAGTCATCAATTCAATCGAAAATAATGAAGAGGTGAATACGACAACCAAAACGCTTTCCACAATTGCGGAAGCTTTGGACTGCACAATTGCAGATCTTTTTACGCCGTAATCGTCTAGTAAATCAGACGAAAAAGGAGGACAAAGATGAGACAGAGAATCTTAAATCCTGAGCAGCTCTATTCGGCGTATCAGCTGGGGCTTGTCCTTCGGCTGTCCGCTGACACGGTCCGCAAGATGGCGCGGAAGCATGAAATCCCCTACGTCATTGTAGGCGGTCGGATGCAGTTCTGCGGATGGCAGATTAAAAACTGGATGCAGCAGAATACGGTGCAGCCGGAAGAAAGGACTTGCTGAAAAACGAGGGAGGCCTAGATGAAGCATAAGTCAGTCATCGCGCTGAGGAGAAAGAAAAAATACGGGCTCCTCATGGGCCCTTTCTTCGGAATCAAGTCCGTCAAGGAGGCGGAGGACGTGGATAAGGCGGCATCGAAATTCACCGCCATCCTCTTCATCGGCCTCTACCGCAAGCCCCGGGGCCATAATCTCCGCTGGAGGATGCGGGAGAGGGCAAGAAAGATTTCACAGTAAAGGAGGTGACTGACATGGAAGGAACAGATATCCGAAAGGCGGCCATAGAAGTAGTCCGAGTGCTCCACGAAAACAAAATACCGATTGTGCTGGCACAGTCGGTATTTAAAGGAGCTATGGAATTAGTTGAGAGAAATACCATTCCCTATAGTCCAGACAAAAAGAAAGAACACAGTAGCGGCTGCGCTCTTTCCATCAAAGTATCAGATAACAATTCAAAACAGAATCAAGATGAAATGGAAAGCCGGTTACGGAGTGTACTCAGCATTTCCAATGGAAATACCGATTATGTCTGACACATAGACCATAAGGACGGCGATGTGAGCTGTCTGAGCTCCAGAATACAAAGTTACATTTTTCAGGAGAACGGACTGTTCATCACCAAGCAAGTGGGGCTTGTCAGTTTTATCGGGCGAGCCGGAATTTGGGCGATTGTTATCAGAGATAGCCTGACTAATTAATTTCAAGGCCAAACGCATCGACGCAACAGCCGCAGGCTTCTTATCGTCACTCCATACGAAGTCTCCGGAAAGCAATCCCACTGGGGTCAACAGTTGGATTTGATTTCCGAAAAATGGAGAGTCAGGCTCTTTCAGCATAGTAGCTAGCCCCATCAAAACAAGTTTCTTGTTCATAAGTATCACCTCCCTTCTATGAACATTATAGCAGGGGAGTTACGAAGAACTAAAAAGGAGTGAGAACCATGAAGTCACTAATCAGAAGAATCCGCTGGGTGCGGATTGGATGTTTACTTTGCGGGATCATGGCTGCCGGCGCCGTAGGCTTCGGATACTACCGTGACACTACCACAACACAGCTTGTGGAATATCGCAAGACTGTGGAGGCAGGCGATACCCTTTGGGGAATCGTCGGAGAAATTGCCACCAATAAAGAGGATATGAGCCGTCTTACATGGCAGGTCATGCATGACAACAAAATCACGGATCCGGGAAACCTTCAGCCTGGTACTGAGCTGGTGATTCGTGTGAAGGCAGCCCGGGAATTGTAATGAAAGGAGACGAGAAAAACGCTTAAATTTACTGCAACGTGTGACGGCTTGAATAAGAGCCATTACATTATCAAATCTGAAAAAGGCGGAGAACTTACCATCACAGCCATTCATAATGCCATCGTAAACGAATTTGGCGGCGGCTACTGGGTGCTTCTTCTGAATTGCAACGATGACAAGGAGGTGGGAAGAATCTCGGAAATTGAATATGCAGAAGCAAACGAAAAGTATTTTGAATAGAAAAAGGGCTCTGATGTGTACGAGACATCAAAGCCCAGTGCGGAAAGTGCCTACCTTCCGCCTCTATTTTACCACAACAAGGGAGACTTAATAATGACTAAAAAATTTTTCGAAGCACACGGGGTTAAGAAAGAGCCCATGAAGGGAGGACTTGCATGTCTTCTGAATTTTCCCATTCCCGACTGGGCTGTTAAAAAGAAGAAGGATGGGACGATAGAGCCGAAGCTCTGGGACTTATTCGAAGCACTGCAGTATGCAGTAAGTTTTGTTCCATTCTATTCCCGAGGCAAGCATGCTGGTGAGCCCAACTGGCAAAAAGAAAGCGAAAGAACCATGTTCAAGACCCTGGATGAAGCAGAAGCGTTCATGAAGAGCATGGTCGGAAAGGCAGAAACCAATGGATAATTGGGAAGGAGCTTGAAAACTAAAATGATTACAATCAACGAGTTGCAGATTGAAAACCTGAAAAATGTCAAGGCCGTGAAACTGGAACCGTCGGCATCAGGGCTGACGGTTATCGGCGGACTGAACGGCCAGGGGAAAACATCTATCTTGAACGCCATCGCCTGGGCCCTGGGCGGAGAGAAATTCCGTCCGGGGAATCCGGCACGGGGCGGAGCTTTAACCCTGCCGAACCTGCATGGCATACCCATCACCTGATGACTGGATCCCAATGTAAGGAGCAAAGTATGACACCAGAAGGGTTTCATAAAACAGACCTGACCGGCAGGAAGGTAGTATTCAGAAATCCGAAGCTCCGCCATGGATGGATCGAATCCATTTTTAAAGACGGCGCGATCGTATGCAGCATCGCTTACAGAGGCAAAGACACAAAGAAAGCACCCCCGCCGGATGCAAAGATTGACCGTTCTTATCAACCATGCCAAACATTCGAACTGGAAGAAGGTGAGTAAATGGGACGGCATCGTATAGAAAAAGACGAACTGCGCTCGCAGCCGGTTCTCACGTACGTCGATAAGACGAAGCTCAGAAAGATGCATAAAATCATGAATTTCTTAGATATCAGCGCGAGCGAACTTGTCAACAGAGCGCTCAGCAAGTTTTTAGACAATTATCCGGAGTAATCATGAAAGACACAGAGAAGGAAATCGAAAGAACAAGAAGATACCTGGAACGGCTTGTAAGAGTTTCATTCAGCCAGAGTGAACACTATCCTGCAAGCTCCTCGCTTGGAGGTTTCACGGCAGGAGAAGCGGAAATGGCGTTCAGGGTGTGGAACTGGTTCAATGCAAGATTTCCAGCAAATGAAAAGCGTCGAGACCTGGACCATCTCGACGCTGATGGGGATAAATAAGCCACTATTCCCACTAATATTATATCAAAAACAGAATAAAGGAGGAAATTATGCAGCTTTATCGTATTGCAAACGGTATCAAAAACTGCTTCAAAGTTGACGAAAATGCAGTCGTCAATGGAGAAACAGGGGAAGTCTTCGACGCTGATTATCTTGACCAGCTGAAGATGAAGAAGGAAGCGAAGGTGGACAACATCGCCTGCTGGATCAAGGAGCTCGAAGCTGAGGCGGAAGCTCTAAAGAAGCAGGAAGAAGGGTTCGCCGTCAGACGGAAGAGGGCGGAAAGAAGAGCCGCTTCTTTGAAAGATTATCTTACTTTCTGGGTAGGCGGTGAAAACCTGAAGCTCAAACGCTCTGAAGTGAGATGGAGGAAATCAACATCCGTCACCATCATGGATGAGAAAATCATCCCGGCGGCATTCAAGAAGCAGAAAATCACGGAGGTCGTCGATAAGGCAGGCATCAAAGACGCTTTGAAGAAAGGCAATTTTGTAGATGGTGCCGTCTTGACTGAAAAGCAGAATATCCAAATCAAATGAAAGGAGAAAAGGATATGAATTTCAAGGTATCTACGGGAATCGTAGAAAGGCCCCTGAAAGTCGTCTTGTACGGCGTCGAGGGCATCGGGAAGACTACATTTGCATCAAAGTTTCCAAAGCCGTTATTCATCGACCTGGATAATGGGTCAGCAAGAATCGACGTAAACCGCATCCAGGGCGTGGAAACATGGGAGGATCTCCTCTCTATTGTGCAGGATTTCTCTGAAAGTACAGGGAATCCTTATCAGACACTGGTCATTGATACTGCTGATGCAGCTGCAAGGCTCTGTGAAGCTTATGTAATCAAAACGAAAGCTTCGAAGGGGCAGACCAGTATGGAGGACTTCGGATACGGCAGAGGATACAAGATTCTGGCGGAAGAATTCTCCAAGCTGATGATCTGGCTCGAAAGATGCGTAGACCGCGGTTACAACGTGGTCGTTCTGGCTCATGCCATCATGCGGACAGTCACGCTTCCAGATGCTACCGGCAACTATGACCACTGGGAACTGAAACTCCCCGGAAGCTCTGTCAACAAGCTGGGCCCTCTTCTCAAAGAATGGTCAGACCTTCTTCTGTTTGCTGATTACAAGACGATCCTGATTGATGCAAATGATGGATTTGGCAGCAAGAAGAAAGCGAAAGGCGGGCGCCGTGTCATGTACACGACACATACACCGTTTGCCGATGCAAAAAACCGCTTTGGCCTCGATGACATGCTTGATTTCGACTATGGCAAGATTTCACGGCTTGTCCCGGCTAATGTGATACCAGAAGAGCCGGCAAAGCCAAACCCAGAAACCAAGCCAGAACCAAAGGCGGAAGCCAAGCCTAAACAGACCAGGAAGAAGAAACAGCCGGCAGTACATGAGAAAGAGCCGTCTGAGGCGCTCAAGAAATTGTATGCGCTGATGGATGAGGCAAACATCAAGGAAAAAGATGTGATTGATGCGCTTGTCCTGAAAGGCATCTGCCTCAGCACAGCCAAACTGTCTGATTTCAATGATGCATTTATCGAAACAAATCTGGTCGCACCGTGGGAAGGCGTGAAGCACTTCATCCTCGAAACCATGCCATTTTAATTAAAAGGAGAATACAAACTATGGATACTAAGGCTATTGAATCACAGGTAAACGGACAGAATACAGCGCAGGGATTTGATCAGTTCGGCTCTGCTTCCATCGGATGGAACGCCAAGCTGGAAGATGTGCCGGAAGACGAAAGCCACAGCCTGTACCGCCTCCTCCCGGAGGGTGACTACGACTTCACTGTCGAAGATGTCAATTACGGAAGAACGAAGACAGGAAACAACATGGTCACAGTGAAGCTCATCATCAAGGTCCCGGGTGAAAATGATGTCCATGTCGATGACCGTCTGATCTTCACTGTCAAAGCACAGTGGAAGCTGGTTTCCTTCTTCAAATCCATCGGACTTTTCGAAGAGGCCCAGACGAGCGGCATGAACTGGGACCACGTTCCGGACCGCTCCGGACGTCTCACGCTGAAGCACAGGGTATACAACGAAAAGACCTACAATCAGGTAGCAAAATACCTGTTCACGACAACTCCGGCAGTCACAAAGCCAAATCAGCAGCCTGCAACGGTCGAATGGTAAAAGGCCATGGCAAGCGGAGAATTTGACCTTGTTCCCTTGCTCTCTTATATCGATCCGGATGAATCCTATGAAACGTGGATACAAGTAGGAATGGCCCTCAAGCACGAGGGCTATTCTCTTACCATCTGGGAGGACTGGTCAAGAAAAGGGAATAAGTTTCATGACGGGGAATGTTCCAGGAAATGGGACTCTTTCGGAGAAGAAACAGACACCATCGTAACAGGAGCAACAATCACCAATCTGGCAAAATCTGGCGGATGGAAGAATGAGGACTCACCAATCGCAATGAATGCAAGGCTTCCGGATGACCTCACTATACTTGACACTGAATATATAGAGCCAGAGCAGCTGAAGGTACCGACGGATACAGCATGGACTAACAAGGCCCGCGCTGAGGAACTGATCAATTACGTCAAAGCCTTATTCGATGATGATGAAATTGTCAGTTACACAACGAAATCATTCAAGGATAAAGACGGCAAATTCAAGCCGATTGAAGAAGGCCTGCACATATACGCAGGGGATATGGTCAAACGACTGAAGCAGTACGGACGCATCGACCTGGCTATCGGTTCCCAGACGATTTCCAGTGATGAAGATGACAGCCCTCTTTCCGGAGGTGCCTGGATCCGCTTCAATCCGATGAATGGAAACGGGGCAAAGAATTCTGATGTAACGTCTTACCGGTACACTCTGATCGAATCTGACAAGATGTCAGTATCCAAGCAGATAGCCATGATTAGAGCATTGGAGCTTCCGGTAGCAGCACTGGTTTATTCTGGCGGTAAATCTGTCCATGCCATTGTCCGTGTAGATGCTGACACATTCAAGGAATATCAGCGGCGTGTGCAGTTCATCTATGAAATCTGCGAGAAGAACGGATTCAAAGCCGATACGCAGAACAAGAATCCTTCTAGGCTTTCCAGAATGCCAGGCGAATACAGGGGCGATAAGAAACAGTTCTTAATCGCCACAAACATCGGGCATGGCTCTTATAAAGAATGGCTCGAGTATGTGGAGGAAGCAGCTGATGACCTGCCTCCATTCACAGACCTGGAAGAAGTATTCAGTAATCCTCCGGAGCTTGCTCCCGAGCTGATCCATGGCGTTCTTAGACAGGGACACAAGATGCTTTTCGTCGGGCCGTCGAAAGCAGGGAAATCGTTCGCTTTGATTGAATTGGCGATAGCGATTGCAGAAGGCGGTACGTGGCTGGACTTCCAATGCAGTCAGGGCAAGGTTTTGTATATCAATCTGGAAATCGACAGCGCCTCATGCATCCACCGTTTCATTGATGTATATAACGCGCTGGGCATGCCGCCAGAAAACCTGCAGAACATTGAAATCTGGAATCTGAGAGGAGCGGCTATCCCGATGGACAAACTCGCGCCAAAAATCATACGCCGGGCGAAGAAATACGGATTCAAAGCAATCATCATTGACCCTATCTACAAAGTCATCATGGGCGATGAGAACGCAGCCGGCGATATGGCAAAATTCTGCAACCAGTTCGACCTGCTCTGTCGTGACCTCGGATGCAGTACGATTTACTGTCATCATCACAGCAAAGGCCCGCAAGGACAGAAGAAAGCCATGGACAGGGCGAGCGGATCCGGCGTATTCGCAAGAGACCCGGATGCCGTCATCGACGTGACACCGCTGTCTGCCAAAGAAGAAACTGGACAACTCAACGCATTCAAGGTTTCTGGAATCCTCCGTGAATTTCCTCCGTTCAAGGAATTCTGCATTGTTTATCACTATCCGATCCACACTGTTGACCATTCCGGGTTCCTGGATATGGCAGCCGTCGAAGGCAGCCTGGAAGACCTTCAGGAGCGTGGGCGAGACAGCAGCCGAAAAGTCAGAGAGGCAGGAAAGAATTCACGCCGGGAACAGATCGTTCTTTTGATTGAAGGAGCGTTGTCGAGCGGAAATCAAATCACGCAGAAGCAACTGGCAGAACGCTTTAACTGTTCTATTCGTACCATTAGAAACGATTTAACAGAAATCAATACGCCTCTTGAGGTTTATAAAACAGACATGCTCGGGGCAATTACTAGAGTCAGATAATTTGTAAGTTTAGGCACTTTATCGGAATTAGTTTAGGCGGAAATTTGTATATAAGAAAAACTATAAATTTCCTACCTGAATTTCCTACCTGAAAAAGGTAAGGTTTCAATACGTAAAGAGAGCGCTTATAAAAGCGCGCTCTCTTCACTGTTATATTAAAACCTTTTTTACAGATTTCCGGGATTAGGTACTGCCAAGATGAAAAAGGAGGAAGTATGACGAATATTAAATATGATGGTTTAGTTGAAGAAATCAGAACGGAAACAAAATTTTTAGATGAACTGCTTAAGACTGATACGGCAATAGAATACAACGATGAGGATTTAGAAGATGTTTCCAGATTCTTCTGATAGGAGCTTAGAAAGGATGAGGCAGAGATGATTACCGTCGGAATGTATTGTGAAGTTGAAGACCCTGCTAAATTCTCGGAGCCGTATTTGGTTTATCTCCTTGGTGATAGCGGCAGGCCGTTTGAGTTTGAAACGCGGCAGCAGGCAGAAACGTTTTTGTTGAATCACGGCGTATCGCCAGCTGATTTGGACAGCTTTTTGTTTTTAGGGAGCGATGAAGAAGTATGAGCGATTCAGGATTGAGACCGGAGTATTACGCAGGAAGCGGTAAAGAGCCTATACAGATCATGATGGAAATCATGTCGAAGGCTGAATTAAAAGGCTTCCTGGAAGGAAATGTATTAAAGTATGTGGCACGCGCCGGGAAGAAGCCGGGAGCACCGGCCCATGTCGATTATGAAAAAGGCGCTGACGTATTTGAAATGGTTAATACAGCTCGAACTTTCGGAACGATTGATACGGAAAGAACACCGAAGAAGCAAGAAATAAAGCCGGGGATTGATTTATGACAGGAGCAACGATCGTTATCATCGGGGAGCCGGTCGGAAAGGCCCGGCCACGGTTTTCTAGAAGGAGCGGAACGGTGTATACGCCATCTGCTACAAAGAAGAAAGAACAGGAGATTGAAAAGGCCTGGAGATCTGGCGGTTATATGATGTTTCCTAAGGATGTTTATCTAAGGGTGAAAATAGAGGCTTTTTTCTCTATTCCTAAGGCCTTCAGCAAGGCCAAGCATGCCATGGCCATAGATGGCATATTGAAGCCGGCTAAGAAGCCGGATGCAGATAATATCTTAAAACTTGGTCTTGATGCATTAAACGGCGTCGCGTATGCAGATGATAAACAGGTTATCTCTTGTGAATGCATTAAGGCATATGCGGAAACACCGCAAATGGTTATTACGGTATCTGAAATGAAGGTTTGAGAACGGAGGTATATTTTATGGGTATAGCGGTTGGAAAGGCAGCACAGAAGGCTGTCTATACGATGGATGTCATGGCGGGTATCTATATCAGGATAACGGCAAGGGAAAGGAACGATACCACATATCCTGACGCCTGGGAGGTGATCGTGCATAAAGAATGCGTAAGAGAAAAGGAGCCTGTTTTGCTTAGGATTCAGTATGCACCCAATGATAAGGGTTACATGATTCCGCTTAAGATGAGGCAGGCAGAAGAGATCGCGAAGAGTATAAGAAATAATCCGTACAAGTATTTTGACTTTGTTGTCCAGAGGAAACAGGGGGCGGGTATTTGATGACGGTAAAAGAATTTCTTCTAAGGGTCAGAAAGCAAAACCATATGCTGCTTGTTTATGAACAGGAATTAACAAATTTGCAGGCCCATGCATCTAATATATCCTCTCCTGCTTTTGGCGATAAGGTGCAGGGAAATCATATTTCCTCTTTGGATGAGATCGTCGAAGAGATCGTCATGCAGGCAGATAAAGTTAATCGATTATGGGATGCGTATATTGCTAATAAGGAAAGAGCTGCAAGCATGATCGGCCGTGTTGATGATGATGCACAAAAGGCGGTCCTGTATCGGTATTACATTATGGGCGAAAACTGGAAAACGGTTTCATGCCAGATGCATTACACCAGGCGGTATATTTTCAAGCTTCATGATATGGGAATCAGGGAATTGTCAAGAATTTTTAAAAGAGTTCACTAAATGACACCAAAAGACACTACTTGACATGCTATTCTGGTATCGTGAAGGAAAGGGAAATATAATAAATTTGCTATTAATGCAAAGCCTCCCTCGATCACTGCCGCATAGGCAGTTTAGAAACTAAAAAGTTAGACATGTTACTTTTGGACAATTTTCCTTTTCTTACACCTCAGAGATACTTTGACGATGGCAAAAAGCACGTAATGAAAGTTACGTGCTTTTTGCTGTCTGTTTTTATGTATATGGTGAACACATGGAAAATCATTTATAAGAAGCCGTCTGAACTGACGCCATATAAAAACAACCCAAGAGACAATGACGGCGCGGTTGATTACGTCATGCGTTCGATTGACAGTTTCGGGTTTAAGGTTCCGATAGTGATTGATGCTGACGGGGTTGTCGTATGCGGTCATACGAGACTGAAGGCGGCAAAGAAACTACACCTTGAAAAGGTTCCGTGCATCGTTGCCAATGATTTGACAGATGACCAGGCTTTTGATGGATGGCTGACGAGGCATCAAAGGACGTATGGCTATAAATTCGTACATAAGAAAGTAAAACTTTGATTTTTTATGATCGGCGCAGGAGAAAATGGGAAATGATAACTTAAGGTCTTTAGGAACTTTAACAATGGAGGAACGACGGGAAATAGCCAAAAAAGCGGGTAAAGCGTCGGTGAAAAAAAGGCGGCAATTAAAAGCATGGAAAGAGATCACCCGCGCTGTACTTGCGATGCCGTTAAAGAATGGGAAAATTGACAAAAATATCAAGAGTATCGCTGACGCCAAAGGAAAGAATATCAAAGTACAAGATGCTATGATCATTGCGCAGGTTGTACAAGCGATGAAGGGAAACCCGAAAGCATTTGAAATGCTGCTGTCACTGTCTGGAATATTTGAAGAGGAAAAGGCAGAGCAGGCAGCAGCATCAAATCCTTTTGACGGAGTGTCAACGGAAGATATAAAAAGGCTGGTCGATGGGGATGAATAAAGAGCTGATCTTATACCAGGCACAATTGGAACTGGCACGGCGCGACTTCTTTTATTTCTGCCGCTTGAAGGCGCCTGACTTTTACAGGAAGAACCGCGGATATTTGCGCGAATTGTGCGAGACGCTGCAAGCGTTTTATGAACGTAAGTATGAAGAAAATGTACTTATTGTGAATCTTCCGCCGCGTCACGGCAAAAGCCGGACCGCGTCCCTCCTTGTTGAGTGGGCATTGGGAAGGAATATCCACGAAAATATAATGACGGGCTCTTATAATGAGACGCTGTCTATGACCTTTTCGAAGAATGTCAGAAACGACATCCAGGAAGTCAAAGCCAGCCCGTACCGCATCGTTTATAGTGATATTTTCCCCGGGGTAGAGATCAAGCGCGGTGATGCTTCCATGAATCTGTGGAGTTTGAACGGCGCGTATAATTCATACCTTGCAACAAGCCCGACGGGTACGGCAACTGGTTTCGGTTGTTCTTTGATGATCGTTGACGATATCATCAAGAACGCTGAAGAAGCTTATAACGAAAACGTGAAAAGGAAGCACTGGGAATGGTTCACGAATACCATGCTTTCAAGACTTGAAGAAGGCGGCCGCATCATTATCATCATGACCAGGTGGGCGACAGATGACCTTGCAGGCCGCGCGGCTCTCTATTACGGTAAAAATGCCCGTGTGATAACAATGAAGGCCATGCAGGACGATGGCAGCATGTTATGTGATGAAATTCTTTCGAAACGTTCCTATGAGGCTAAAACGCGCGCCATGGGCGCAGATATCGCCGCTGCCAACTATCAGCAGGAACCGATAGACATACAAGGCCGCTTATATACGTCGTTTAAGACGTATGACGATATACCGCGGGATAAGAAGGGGAATCCTCTTTTTACAGCAATCAGGAATTACACGGATACCGCAGACACCGGCGCCGATTTCCTATGCTCTATCAACTATGGATGTTATGAAGGCGAGGCCTATATACTTGATGTCCTATATACCAATGACCCAATGGAGAAGACCGAACCAAAGACGGCAGCCATGCTCTATAAAGACGGTGTGAACAGGGCTGATATAGAATCAAACAACGGCGGGCGCGGTTTTGCCCGAAGCGTTGACAGAATTCTGAAAGAGAAATACAAATCGAACAAATGCTATGTAAGCATGTTCCACCAATCCATGAACAAGCAGGCGCGGATATTTTCCAATGTGACGTGGGTAATGGATCATGTTTATTTTCCTTCTAACTGGCGCGACAGATGGAAGGATTTCTATAATGCATTGAACAGATACCAAAGGGAAGGAAAGAACGCGCACGATGACGCGCCGGACGCTTTAACCGGTGTTTGTGAAAAGTCTATGATGAGTACACCTATGCAAGGGTTTGTCATTGATATTTAAAAGGGGTAAAAATGCCGAATTACAGATTTATGAAGGACGCGTATTATGGCGCGGGCGGTTTTGCTGACGGCGGGTATTTAGTGAAGTTTGACCGCGAAACAGACAACAACTATTTGAAGCGTCGGAAAATGGCGTATTATATCAACTATTTCAAAGACATTGTTGATTCTCTTGTTAATCCCGTATTCAAGAAAAAGCCCGGCAGAGCGTATGACGGGATGGGAAAAGAATATATTGATTCGTTTCTAGATAATGTCGATAATACAGGGACATCAATCAATAATTTTATGAAAAACGCAGCTCTGAAGTCTAAACTTCTGGGAGCTGTTTTTATTTGCGTTGATAACTTCCCCATGATTCCTGGCGATATGCAGACGGCAATAGAAAACAGGCTGTTTCCTTATGCGTACATGATTGAACCGGAATTTGTAACAGATTACAGCGTCGATAATTTTGGCCGTCTTACTGCATTGACCTATGAAGAGAGCGTACAGGCAGGAGAACACACGACAATTACCAGGCGTGTTATTTTTAACGACAAAACGATCACGACGACAATTAATGGCCAGACGGTGACACAGACAGAACACGGACTCGGACGGATTCCGGTTATCTATTTCCCGGCTGTTTCCTTCTCAGGCCGCCAGACATTAAAGCCTATACCCCCTCTGGAAGCGGCGGCCGGTGTCGCAAAGGCTATTTATAATTT
>ENA-OYXB01000345-OYXB01000345.1-human-gut-metagenome-genome-assembly--contig:-NODE-345-length-19764-cov-6.325740_pt1 | contig 19764 bp, 16 predicted proteins | sample MGYA00244176_ERZ653409 | MGnify/ENA primary metagenome ERZ653409 (study PRJEB26926, sample SAMN06164912) | human gut metagenome | biome: ENVO:00009003; feature: ENVO:2100002; material: ENVO:00002003... | reverse complement strand
CCCCGGGTGACTTTCTCCCCGATGAGAAAGTCACCAAAGAATCTCCCAGAGGGGATTTCCCCTCTGGGTACTCCCCTGAGGGGGACGCTTCGCTCCCCCTGCGGCAAGCCGCAACCCCCTCAAAAGGGTTTCAGCCACAGAACAAGACCGATTTGCCACTTTGAAATGGTGGGCAAATCGGTCTTGTTTTTTCCTTCAGTTCCATCGGGGAAACACTTCCTGTTGTCAATCCGTGGCACGGCAGGTGGGGTGCCACGGAGGATGCTTGAGGGTTTAAGTTATCTCAAACAATACCGCTAGGGCAGAAGGCCGGGGGATCAAAGGGGGCTACGCCCCCTTCGCCGGAGGTCCAGGGACCCGGAGGTCCCTGGCGTATCTTTGCCTACTTTCTCTACGTGAGAAAGTAGGCCGGGGTGCGGGGCGGAGCGCCCGCTCTGGGGGAGCGAGGAGCCAAGTATGACGACTTACTCCCGAGGAGCGGCGCCCCTCGCAAAAGAAAGCCCTGTCAGATGCTAAATCTGACGTTCGATAAATCCGCCGCCCAACACCGCATTTTCCGCGTAGATGACGCAGGACTGTCCGGGAGCCGGCGCGCGCTGTGGGGTGTCAAACAAGATTTGCGCACGCCCATCGGGCAGAAGCGCCGCCGTTGCAGGCGCATCCGCAGCGCGCGAGCGCACCTTTACCAGCACATGGGCGGTGGGGTGCGCCGCATTGAGCAGGGGATTGGGCTGGAGGACGCAGTCGCAAAGCAAAACTCCCTGCGCATACTCCTCGCCGGTGCGCGCAAGGTAGATGCGATTTTGGTCGGGGTCGATCTTTTTGATAAAGACCGGGTATCCCAACGCAACGCCGAGATGTTTGCGCTGCCCGACGGTGTAGTGCAGGATTCCTCGATGTTCCCCGCAGACCGAGCCGTCCGGAGCGACAAATTCACCTGGTTGGCTTTTGCCCAGCATCTTCTCGATAAAGGAAGCATAGTCGCCGTCCGGCAGCCAGCAGATTTCCTGGCTGTCTGGGGCATCGGCGCACACCAGCCCCAACTCCCGCGCAATCTGGCGCACCTGGGTCTTTTCCATTCCCTCCAGCGGCAGCAGCAGCATCGAAAGCTGTTCCTGGGTCAGGCGGTAGAGCATGTAAGATTGATCGCGTGCAAGGCAGGCCGATTTAGAGAGCACAGCAGTGCCGTCCTCGCGCCGCTCCACCCTGGCGTAGTGGCCGGTTGCAATGTGCGCAAAGCCCATCTCCTTAGCAGCCTGGCAGATCAGTCCAAACTTGGTTGAGGGGTTGCACAGAATGCAGGGATTGGGGGTGCGCCCCGCCTTATACTCCCGGCAAAAGGGCAGGATGACATTTTGCTCAAATTCCTTGTGACATTGGCGGACATGCAGGCGGATGCCCAGCTGTTCGGCGACCACTTTGGCCTGTTCGACGGCGGGCTTATGTGCGGGAGAAAATTCCAGGATAATCCCCTCCACCTCATATCCCTGTTGACGCAGCAGGTGGACGGCAACTGCCGAGTCCACCCCGCCGCTGACAGCGACCAGCACCTGTCCGGGGGCGGTGTTTGTGTTTGCTTCCATTTTGAATCGTCCTTTCGTGTTGGTGTGTTCTCACCGGTTGAAAGTCGGTGGAATTGCATTACTGAGAAAACTTTTTGGATTGCTGCACTGCCAAGGTATCGCAGCGCTCATTTTCCGGGTGGCCGGCGTGCCCCTTGACCCAGACGAAGGTGACCTCATGGAGCGCAAGCAGGTCTAGCAGCTTCTCCCAGAGATCGGGGTTGAGCGCAGGGTCCTTGGCGTTGCGCTTCCAGCCGTTGGCGCGCCATTTTTTCGCCCATCCCTTTTCAACGGCATCGATGATGTATTTGGAGTCGGAATAGAGGGTGACCGCACACGGTTCCTTCAGGGCGGACAGACCGGTGATGACGGCGGTCAACTCCATGCGGTTGTTGGTGGTTTGGGGGTCCCCGCCGGAAAGCTCCTTGCTGATCCCCTTATAGCGCAAGATGACTCCATAGCCGCCTGGCCCCGGGTTGCCCGAACAGGCGCCGTCGGTGAAAATTTCCACATGCCTTTTTGCCGCCATGGCGATCCTCCTTTTTGTGTGAAAAAAATTCCAGCTTTTTTTGGTATCTTCCTCATTATATCCGATTGTGCGCTGCCGGGCAAGGGGAAAAAGTTGGAGTGGAGGAATTTGGGGCGCAGGGCGGCACAAAACTGCCGCATAGAGCGACGGTCAAGCACCTATACTGTTTTTAAAGGGGAAGGTGGGGCAAAATATTTGGGCGATCTTCCCAGTAAACTCCCCACAAAACTTGACAGAATGGCTAGAGAACGATAAAATGAAAAAGAATACATTATGATGGGATTTTTGCGCGGAAACAAAAAAGTGTCCGCAGTAAGACCATCTGCTTTTATTTTTGACGACGACAGGAGAGGGCTTTGTTTAAAATAAGCCGCAGACCTGTTTTTGTTTGATAGATTATCCCGACCTTTGGCAGGCGTTATCTGCCTTCCTTTCTGACAGGCCGACTCTGCTGGACCGTATTGCACAGACAGGCAGACGAGAGGAAAACCGGGATCCACCAAGGCCGCTTTTTGATGGACAGCAACGAGAGGGCGGCGCACGATTTAACAGGAGGAAACCAAATGAGTGAAAAAAACATCAGCCCACAGCCGGCTGAGCCCAAGAAGGGGCAAAAAAACACCAAGCGCAACACGCGCAGCAAAGCAAAACAGCCCAAGGGCACCGATGCCCTGGCACAGGCTGTACAGAGTGCAATTGAGCTAGTGAAGGACCCGCTGAATACTCGCGGCAAGAAAACACAGGAAAAAAAGCAGCCCAAGAAGGCAACCCCTAAAAATGCAGGTGCCCAAACTGCCGAGCACAACAGCAATCACAAAGAAAACCGCACAGAGCGCAAGACACAACAGCCCGCTCGCCGGCGCAAGGGAGGCAAAAAGCAGACGTTGCGCATCATCCCGCTGGGAGGACTCAACGAGATCGGCAAGAACATGACCGTGTATGAGTGCGGAAACGACATGTTTATCGTCGACTGCGGCTTGGCATTTCCGGATGAGACGATGCTCGGCGTCGATATTGTAATCCCGGACTTCACCTTTGTTGTCGAGAACCGCGACCGCATCCGCGGCGTATTTATCACCCACGGACATGAGGACCATATCGGCGGCATCCCCTACCTGATGAAGGAGATCAACGCCCCGATTTACGCCACCAAGCTGACGCTGGGCCTGATTAAAAATAAGCTCAAGGAGCACGGACTGATCAATCAGGTCAAGATGGTGGAGGTCAAACCGGGCGATGTCATCAAGGCCGGCTGCATGTCGGTGGAGTTTATCCGCGTCAACCACTCCATCCCGGATGCCTGTGCAATGGCCATCCACACCCCGGTCGGCGTCATCATCCAGACCGGCGACTTTAAGGTGGACTTCACCCCCATTGAGGGCGGTGTCATCGACTTGGGCCGCTTTGGAGAACTGGGAAGTCAGGGTGTCCTGGCGCTGCTGCCTGATTCCACCAACATCGAGATTGCCGGCAGCACCCCCAGCGAGCGCACGGTAGGCGAATCGTTTAACAAGCTGTTCCAGATGGCGGGTGACCGCAGAATCATCATCGCCACCTTCTCCTCGAACATCCACCGCATCCAGCAGATTATCGACTATGCGGCCAAGTACGATAAAAAGGTTTCCGTTTCCGGCCGCAGCATGGTCAATGTAGTGGCGACGGCCATCGAGCTTGGGTATCTGAAGGTGCCAAACGATATCTTAGTCGATATCGACGTGGCGAACCGTCTGCCCTTTAATCAGGTAGTGTTGATTACCACCGGCAGTCAGGGAGAGCCGATGTCCGCCCTCAGCCGCATGGCCATGAGCGAACACCGCAAAGTAAAGGTTACGCCGAACGACTTTATCATCATCTCGGCACGCCCCATTCCCGGAAACGAAAAGTTTGTCAGCCGTGTTGTCAACGAGCTGATGCAGCTGGGTGCCGAGGTCATCTATGAAAAGATGTACGAGGTGCACGTCTCCGGTCACGCCTGCCAGAACGAACAGAAGCTGATGATGGCGCTGACAAGGCCGAAATATATCCTGCCGGTGCACGGAGAGTATAAGCATCTGAAGAAATATTCTCTTGTGGCCCAGCAGATGGGAATAGACGAAGAAAATGTCATCATTCCGTCGATTGGGCAGGTACTGGAAACCGACGGCGAAACTTTCCGCTTCGGCGGTGAGGTGCCGTCCGGCGCCGTAATGGTAGATGGCCTTGGCGTCGGTGATGTCGGCAGCATTGTGCTGCGCGACCGCAAACATCTGGCGGAGGACGGATTGATCGTGGTAGTCGCCACCATCAACGCCCGCAGCCGCAAGCTGGTTTCCGGCCCGGACATTATCTCCCGCGGCTTTGTGTATGTGCGGGAGGCCGAGGATATGATTAACGGTGCGCGCGATGTTGCCAAGAGCGCGCTGGAAGATGCAATCGAAAACGGAGTGCGCGACTGGACCACCCTGAAGAACAGAATGAAGGATGAGGTCAGCCGCTATGTCTACAACAAGACCAAGCGCAGCCCGATGATCCTGACGGTTATCCAGGAAGCCTAAACTTTCTGGACCACTCCGCAGAGGGGCTTCATTAGGGAGACACACAACATGAAAGCAAAGACGACCATCAAAGGGAAAAACAAAAAGAAGCTGTATCTGTTTATCCCAGCCATCATCGTGTTGCTGCTGCTGGATGCAGCAGCCTTCACGCTGGCGGTGATGTCCCAGAACGTCTGGATGTTCTGGGGCAGCTTCGTGCTGCTGGGATTGACGCTCGTCGCCGCCTGGCAGTTGGCTTCTCTGAGCAAGAGCATCAACAAGTTTTACCAGACGATGGAAAAACAGCTCTCGCCCTACACCAACAAGGCGCTGCGGGATTTTCCGCTTCCGGTATTGGTTACCCGCCGGCGCGGGGGAGAAATTATCTGGTACAACAACCAGATGCGTGAGAAGGTGTTCGGGGGAAATGACTGCTTTGGCCACAGCCTTGCGGAATTTTTCCCGACCATCAACCTGCAGGCGGACTGTCCGCCGCAAGGATATGGAATCGAATATGGCGGGCACCAGTACACGGCCTACCACGCTCCCACCGGAGAGGACGATGAGCGCTTAAATGTAGTGTATCTGGTGGATGACGACAAGCTCAAGCGCATCGCAAAGGAGTATTTCTCCTCGCGGCCGGTAGTGGCAATCATCCTCATCGACAACTATGAGGAACTTTTGCAGAGTGCGCGCGAGAATGAGCGTTCCCAGATTATGGGTGAAATTGAATACCAGATCGAATGTTATGTCGAGAACTATAACGGCGTCATCAAGAAGCTGGAAAAAGACCGGTTCTTTGTAGTCTTTGAAGAGCGGTACATGCGCTCGATTGTGGAGGAGCGCTTCACCATCCTGGATACAGTGCGCAAGATCAACGCCAATGAAAAGATGCCGGCCACCCTCTCGATCGGTGTCGGGCGCGACGCCCAGAGCCTGCTGCAGGCAGAAAAGTTTGCAAGTCAGGCGCTGGATATGGCGTTGGGACGCGGCGGTGACCAGGCGGCGGTGAAGAACAAAAACGGCTATGAATTCTACGGCGGCGTCTCCAAGGGCATTGAGAAGCGCACCAAGGTCAAGACCAGAATCGTTGCGGCGGCATTGCTGGAACTGCTCGATTCCTGCTCCAATGTCCTGCTGATGGGACACCGGTTTGCAGATCTTGACTGCCTGGGCGCGGCGGTCGGCCTCTATCAGCCGATTCAGCAGATGGGTAAGCCGGTCAAGATCATCCTCAACAGCCGGGCCAATATGGTCAAACAGATGCACACCCACCTGCTCGAACAGGGATATGATACAGCCTTCATCGAGCCGGAAGTGGCCCCTGAGTATGTGCAGGAGGACACCCTGCTCATCATCGTCGATGTACATACCCAGCACTTTATCGAGGCACCGGAAGTCTACAAAAAGTGCAAAAATGTCGTGGTCATCGACCACCACCGCAAGATGGTGGACTACATCGACAACGCGGTCATCTTCCACCATGAACCGTATGCCTCCAGCGCCTCCGAAATGGTGGCGGAACTGGTGCAATATTTTGGCGACAAATATAAACCCAACTCGGCGGCTGCCGAGGCGATGCTCGCCGGCATCATGCTGGACACCAAAAACTTTATCCAGCGCACCGGCGTGCGCACCTTTGAGGCCGCAGCCTATCTGCGCAAGATGGGTGCAGATACGGTGGAGGTTAAGCGCATGTTTGCCACCAGCATGCAAGCATATCGCGAGCGCTGCAAGGTGGTGGCGGCAGCACAGATCTACCGCCACTGTGCAGTCTGCGGCGTAGCGGAAAAGGTGGATGAAATCAAGATGATCTCTGCCCAGGCCGCAGATGAACTGCTTGGCATCGAGGATGTCGACGCATCGTTTGTCTACTACTATGAGTCGGACGATGTGGTCGCCTACTCGGCGCGCAGCATGGGCCGCATCAACGTCCAGATCATCATGGAAAAGCTGGGCGGCGGCGGACATCTGACCATGGCAGGCGCCCAAACCAAGGGAATCACCTTGGAGGAGGGCGGAGTGCGCCTGAAGAAAGCAATCGACGATTACTACAACGACCTGACCGACAAGGATGAACAGAAGGCACTTGCCGCCGCAGATGCGGGGCCGGTGCAGCTGCCTCCTCCGGCAGGCGATCACGAATAGAGCACAACGTGAAAGGAAGATGATAAAAATGAAGGTAATTTTGACACAGGACGTAAAGGGAAGCGGAAAAAAAGGCGAGATGATCAACGCCGCTGACGGTTACGCAAGAAACTTCCTGCTGCCAAAGGGTCTGGCCGTTGAGGCCAACAATCAGGCCATCGGGGAGCTCAAGGCAAAGGAGGCCTCCAAACAGCACAAGATCCAGGTGGAGCGCGAGGCTGCGATGGAGTCCGCAAAGAAGCTGGAAGGCAAAACAGTTAAGATCACTGCCAAAGCAGGAGCGGGCGGCAAGCTGTTTGGTGCAGTCACCAACAAGGAGATTGCCGACGCCATCCAGAAGCAGTACGGCGTAGCGGTCGACAAGAAAAAGGTCAACGTAGGGGAGATCAAAGCCTTTGGCCGATACACCGCAGAGATCAAGCTTTACACCGGCATCAGCGCCAAGATGGGCGTCGACGTCGGAGAATAAAAACAGCAAGCCGCCTGGGGAATGCGCAGGCGGCTGCCTGTCTATCTGCAAGAAAACACAACAGACGGCAAGGGGGGATGAACGGTGCCGGAAGAGATGGATCTCAATATAGAACAGCTGCCCTTTAGCATGGAGGCAGAGCAATCTGTTCTGGGCGCGATTCTGGTCGAGCCGGAATGTATTTCCAAGGTGCTGGAGCTGCTGACGCCGGAGAGCTTTTACCGCCCGCAACATCAACAGCTGTTTTCCATCATGCTGGCGATGTTCACCTCCGCACAGCCCATCGACTTTATCACTGTTCTGGAAAAGGCAAAATCGGAGCGGGTGTTTGCAAGCGATGCGGATGCAAAGGTCTACCTCACCCAGTTGATTCAGGTGGTGCCCAGTGCAGCAAATGTGGAGGCGTACGCCAAGCTTGTACAGGAAAAGTACTACATGCGCACCCTCATCGGGGTGGCGCGCGGCATCATCACCAACTCTGAAAAGAGCGACGCAGATGCCCGCGGGCTGATGGAATTTGCTGAGCAGAAGCTCTATGAAATCCGTCAAGGAAAGGATGCTACCGGACTTGTCCGGGTGGACCGCGCCATCTTCGAGCTGTACGACAAGCTACAGCGCATCTCCGGGGACGACCGCAACCAATATGCGGGCATCCCAACCGGCTTTTCAGGGCTGGATGCCATCACCACCGGATTAAACCGCACCGATTTGATCCTGCTTGCAGCCCGTCCGGCGATGGGAAAATCGACCTTTGTGATGAATATCGCGGCAAATGTGGCAAAGCAGGGACATGCCGTTGCAGTCTTTTCGCTGGAGATGAGCCGAGAACAGCTGGTCTCCCGTATGCTTTCGGCCGATGCACTGATCCAGGGACCACAGCTGCGCACGGGAAATCTGAGTGTGGACGAGTGGACCAAGGTGGCAGTCTCGGCGCAGAACATTGCGCGGCTGCCGATGTATATCGACGACAGCGCAGGCATCACGGTGGCTGAGATGAAAGCAAAGCTGCGCAGGGTACAGAATCTGGGGCTTGTGGTCATCGACTACCTACAGTTGATGTCCTCAGGACGCAGGATTGACAACCGCGTGCAGGAGGTGTCGGAGATCACCCGAAACCTCAAAGTGATGGCAAAGGAATTGGACGTGCCGATCATCACCCTTTCCCAGCTTTCCCGAAGCCCGGACAAGCGCACCGGAGATCACCGGCCGGTACTCTCCGACCTGCGTGAATCCGGTTCCATCGAGCAGGATGCCGACCTGGTACTGTTTTTGTACCGCGACGAATATTATAACGACGATACCGAGGATAAGGGTGTGGCGGAGGTCATTGTGGCGAAAAACCGTCACGGCGCCACCGATACCGTCAAGCTGGCCTTCGACGGACAGCACACCAGATTCTTGAGCAGGGAGCTGTTCCGCGATGCGCCGTAGAGTGTTGCAGACCATAGAGGAATATCGGATGCTCTCCCCGGGAGATCGGGTGGTTGTCGGATGCTCGGGCGGAGCGGATTCCACCGCGTTGCTATATCTGCTCTGGCAGCTGCGGCAGCAGCTGGGCATCTCGGTCTGTGCCTGCCACATCAACCACCAGCTCCGCGGCGAAGAATCGGAGCGCGACGAGCAGTTTGTGCGCTCCTTTTGCGCTGCTCGGGGCATTGCGCTCACGGTGGAGCGCATCGATGCAGCGGCCCTTGCACAACAGCAGGGGGAATCGGTGGAGACCGCTTCCCGAAGAGCCCGCTATGCCATCTTTGAGCGGGTGGCGGGGGAAAAGGGAAAGATTGCCACCGCCCACACGATGAATGACAATGCGGAAACGCTGCTGTTTTACCTTGCACGCGGCGCGGGGTTAAAGGGAATGGGAGGCATCCCACCGGTGCGCGGGAGGATCATCCGGCCGCTGATTGGATGCACCCGCATCCAGGTCGAGGACTTTTGCCGCAAAGAGGGGCTTAGCTTTGTCACCGACTCCACAAATCTTAGCACAGATTATACCCGCAATCGCATCCGCCAGGAGCTTGTCCCGCAGATGAGTGAAGTCAACAGCGGCTTTTTAAAAAATGCGTATGACCTCAGTTGTACGGCGCGGCAGGACAATGACCTGCTGACACAGATGACCGAACAGGCACTGAAAGTCCTATGCAAAAAGGAGAATCCGCTGACTCTCGACCGAGAAGCATTTTTGCAGCTGCATCCGGCGCTGCAAACCCGCGTACTGCTGTGGATACAGCGCAGGGCGGGGGTGGAGGTCCACTTTGACCTTGCATGCAGGATGCTGCAAAAGGCAAGGGAGGGCGGGCGCACCGAACTCAGGCGCGGCACCATGTTCTGCTGCAAGGGCAAAGAGATGGTGCTGGATGCACAGGCCTTTTACAAAGAGCAGCGGCAGCCCTACTTTGAAAAACCGTTTTGTGCAGGGAAAATTGCCCTGTTTGCAGGCAAAACGGTGGAGGTTTTGATCTATTCGGGAGAAGATTATAAATTTTTCTTTAAAAAAGACACAACCATCTTAAAAAACGCGATCGATTGTGATAAAATGAAAGATAATGCGGTGTTCCGTCAGAGGAAAGAGGGAGACCGCATTCAGATAAGTGGCAAACAGGGCACAAAGCCTTTAAAAAAGTTGTGGAATGAGAGGAAAACCCCGCAGCCACAGCGGTGGCGGGCGGCAGTGCTTGCCGACGGGCAGGGTGTGCTTTGGGTCGAAGGCCTAGGGACAGACTGCCGGGTGGCGCCGGATGAAAACAGCCGGCAGGTAGCGTGGATCAGGGTAGAGGAGGACCAGGGATGAAAAAGATGCAGGATGACATTTTGAAGGTACTGCTCACGCAGGAGCAGATTCAGCAGAAGGTTGCACAGATCGAACGGCAGATTACCCAGGACTATCAGGGCAAAAACCTGTTGATGGTCAGCGTCCTGAAAGGGTCGGTCGTCTTTATGGCCGATCTGATGCGCGCGGTGGACTGCCCGGCAAGAATCGACTTTATGTCGGTATCGAGCTACGGCAACGGAACAAAAACATCGGGCGTCGTCAAGATCGTGAAGGATTTGGATTTAAACTTGGAAGGATATGACCTGCTTTTAGTCGAGGACATCCTGGACAGTGGCAGGACCCTGTACTATCTCAGAGAGATTTTGTACAAGCGCAACCCGGCAAGCATCCGCATTGCCGCGCTGCTCAACAAACCCGCAAGAAGGGAAGCGGATATCACACCGGACTATTCCTGTTTTGAAGTGCCGGACGAATTTGTCGTCGGGTATGGGCTGGACTATGCGGAGATGTACCGCAACCTGCCCTATATCGGGGTGCTCAAACCAGAAGTATATACAAAATAACAGGCAATTCCAAAGGAAAGCACAGATAGGAGTGAATTTTTGGTGCCGCGAAAATCAAAAGGAATTATCATGTATCTGGCAATGTTCGGGCTGTTGATTGTTCTGCTGTTTGCCATGATGTCCATGGATCAGCCGACTTCCACCCTGAAGTACTACCAGGTACTGGACTATTTCAGAAATGGCCAGGTAGAGGAGTACCAGATCGACTACAACGACGGTACCCTTACCATGAAACTGGATGGACAGAATCAGCTGGTCGACTACCAGTTGGCGAGCATCTCCCAGTTTAATGAGGACATTAAGCCCTACATCGACCAGTATGAACAGACCAACAATACCACCTTTAAACGCAATTACCTGCCGGCGCAGGAGACTTCGCTGCTGGTAAGCTTGCTGCCGACGCTGTTGCTGCTGGGCGGCATGGCGCTGCTGTGGATCTTTATGATGCGCCAGGCCGGCGGCGGTACCGGCAAGATGAACACCTTCGGCAAGGCAAAACCAAAGCCTCTGGAGGACGGCCGGCGAGTGACCTTTGCGGACGTGGCCGGAGCGGACGAGGAGAAGGAAGAGCTTGTCGAGGTCGTCGAATTTCTGAAGGACCCGAAAAAGTTTAACGCACTGGGTGCGCGCATCCCGAAAGGCGTTTTGCTGATGGGCCCTCCTGGAACAGGTAAAACGCTGCTTGCCCGCGCAGTAGCGGGAGAGGCAGGCGTGCCGTTTTATTCGATCTCCGGCTCTGACTTTGTAGAGATGTTTGTCGGCGTCGGTGCATCCCGTGTGCGCGACCTGTTCGATCAGGCCAAAAAGAGCGCACCGAGCATCATCTTCATCGATGAGATCGATGCGGTAGGCCGCCAGAGAGGCGCTGGCCTGGGCGGCGGACACGATGAGCGCGAGCAGACCTTAAACCAGTTGCTGGTGGAGATGGATGGCTTTGGTGCGAACACCGGCGTCATCGTCATGGCTGCGACCAACCGCCGCGACATCTTGGACCCTGCGCTGCTGCGTCCAGGACGTTTTGACCGACAGATTGTGGTCGGATATCCGGACGTCAAGGGCAGAGAAGAAATCCTCAAGGTACACACCAAGAATAAACCGCTTGGTCCGGACGTCGATCTGCGGGTAATTGCGCAGACCACCGTCGGCTTTACCGGTGCAGACCTGGAAAACCTGGTCAACGAGGCGGCGCTGCTTGCTGCCAGACGTGGCCGCAAGGCGATCACCATGGTGGACATCGAAGAGGCGACGATCAAGGTGGTGGCAGGACCGGAGAAGAAGAGCCACATCGTGCCGGATAAGGATAAACGTCTGACCTGCTTCCACGAGGCGGGCCACGCAGTTGCCACCTATTACTGTGAGACACAGGACAAGGTACACGAAATTTCCATCATCCCGCGCGGTATGGCGGGCGGTTATACCATGAGCTTGCCGGAAGAGGACAGAAGCTATGAGACCAGAAAGGGCATGCAGGAAAATATCGTCACCCTGCTGGGCGGCCGCATTGCCGAAAAACTGGTGCTGGACGACATCTCAACCGGTGCTTCCAACGACCTGGAGCGCGCGACCAAGATTGCGCGTGCGATGGTCACCCGCTATGGCTTCAGCGACCGCTTAGGCCCGATTGTCTACGGACAAAACGAAAACGAGGTCTTTTTGGGACGAGATCTGGGCCATACCCGCGACTACTCCGAGACGGTTGCGGCGCAGATCGACGAGGAAATCCGTGCGGTCATCGACAGCGCCTACGATCAGTGTGAGGCGACCCTGACCGAGCACATGGATCAGCTGCACAAGGTTGCAGAGTTCCTGTACGAGTTTGAAAAGATCAACGGTGCAGACTTTGAACGCCTGATGAAGGGCGACATGAGCGTCTTTGACGAGCACCGGGAAAAAGCCAGCGGAAAGACCACCCCGATGAATCCGGATGCACATTCCGAGCAGCCCGCTTCCAGCGATTCGCTGCCAAATTCGGACGGCGAACAAAGCCAGCAGGAGGCATCCGCTCAGCCAAAACAGGACGAAGAGCAGCCGGCAAAACCGGAGGCCAACTTCCCATCCGATCAGCAGGAGCCGGAAGAGAATCCAAAGGACAACGAACAATAATCAACCATAAAGAGAAAAGAGGTGGCGCAATGTTGCGCCACCTCTTTTGCAATACGCACAAGGGAAGACAAAAGAAAGACGCCTCCATTACTGGAAGCGCCTTTCTTTTGTGGGAAACAGGTAATTAGTAGTTGTCAGATTCATCTGCCGTCAGACGCGACCATTGGTCTGTCAGCAGTCTTAGTATAATGCAAAGCTTGTCGTCGCGTCAATTGTTTTCTGTGAAATTCGTATCAATCCACAAAAGATCGGTTATATTTACAGCAGATTAACCTATACTCTTCACATAATGCTGTTTTATTCGCAATGCGAAGCTTATCTCCCCATTTTTCCGGGTAAAACAAAAGCCGCCACTTTCGTGACGGCTCGCCTGTTTTGTGTAAACTAGATAGCGCGGGTTACTTTACCAGAACGCAGGCAACGGGTGCAGGCGTAGATGTGGCACGGAGTACCATTCACAATTGCCTTCACACGTCTTACATTTGGTTTCCAGGCTCTGTTGGATCTTCTGTGAGAGTGAGAAACCTTAATACCGAAAGTAACACCTTTTCCGCAGATATCGCATTTAGCCATTAGTCTGCACCTCCTTCTAACTTTTAACAAGTCAACATTCGTATTCTATCAGATTTCGCGCCAAAATGCAAGAGCTTTTGCAAGAATATTTAAAAAAAAGGAAAATTCACAGTTTTTGCGAACAACACGACCTTGTTTTTTACTATTTTAAAAGGTATAATGAAGGATATGGGAACAGGATGCCCTTTTTTCCATTCAGCGCTCTGTTTTTTTGGCATCCCTTCCTATCAGAGAAAGGCGATCCCCTCGACCGGGGGACAGAAAAAGGAGTAGATACTTTGAGTTTATTTCGTCTCGATCCCATCACCATCTTAATTCGTGCGCTGGTGCTGGTGACGGCTATGCCGGTCCACGAATGTGCACACGGCTGGGTAGCGGACAAACTGGGCGATCACACCGCGCGCGCCGCCGGCAGATTGACCCTGAACCCCTTTCACCACCTCGATCCGTTTGGCAGCGTTCTGCTGCTTTTGGCAGGCTTCGGGTGGGCCAAACCGGTGCCGGTAAACCCCTACTATTTTACCAAAATCCACAACCGCAAGGCCGGCGTTGCCTTGACTGCGCTGGCAGGCCCAGTTTCCAACATCCTGATGGCGCTGGTTGCCCTGTTTGTGGCAAAGGGCATCATGTTTCTTCCCTCCACCAATCGGGCCGTTTCGATGCTGTTTACCATCTTCTTGATTGTCTGCCAGACCAATCTCGGCCTCGCCATCTTTAACCTGATCCCCATCCACCCGCTGGACGGTTCGCGGGTACTGGACTTCTTTTTGCCCTATAAGGCAACCGCCTGGATTGAGGAGCACGAGCAGATCATCTACATCGTATTCATGGTAGTCATCCTCTTTACCCCGATCCTGGACTGGCCGCTCACCGTCGCCAGCAACTGGCTTTTCCAGCTGCTTGACCGGATGACCGCACTGGTCCTGGGCTTTTAAGGGGGCGCAGCGTTGGCGGAGCAGCTCTCTTTCAAGGTGGCGCAGGTGGAGGGGCCGCTGGACCTGATTCTCCAGCTGATTGCCAAACACAAGCTCAACATCTATGACATCGAGATCACCAAGCTGCTGGAACAGTACATGGCCTACATCCAGCAGGTACAGAGCCAGCAGATGGAGGTCGCCAGCGAGTTTTTGGAGATGGCCTCAAGGCTTGTGTACATCAAATCCATCTCGCTGCTGCCAAAGCACGAGGAGCTCGAGCAGCTCAAGCAGGAATTGACCGGTCAGCTGATTGAGTACACCCTCTGCCGCCAGGTGGCGGGGATGCTCAGGTCCCGGTTTATCGGAGATGAAATCTTCTGCCGCAAGCCGCAGACGCTTGCGCACGACCCGCAATATGCCCTCCAGCACGACGCCTCCCTTTTGTTAGAGGCGTATCTGTCGGCGGTGGGCAGGCGCAGGCTGCCGCAGGAGGAACACAAGGTGTTCGAGCCGATGATGGCGCGCAGGGTAGTCTCGGTTCAATCGCGGATTGTGGTGGTCCTCAAAAGGCTGTATCAGCACCACCGCGCACCGTTTTTATCGCTGTTTTCGGACAGCAGCGACCGCTCGGAGGTGGTTGCCACCTTTTTGGCGGTGTTGGAATTGATGAAGAATAAGCGGGTGATGCTGGAAGAGGACGGCGTCACCATCCGTCTGTTATAGACCGGACAGAACAAAAGAAGGGAGGGGGACAAGTTGTCGCAGTCCAACGAAGTGGAAAAGCAGATACAGGCGATTTTGTTCGCTGCGGGTGAACCGTATGAAAAGGACCGGCTGTGCAAGGTGCTGGAAATTAACCAGAACACCCTAAAAGAGGCCGTCCAGCGGATCAATGCCCTATATGAGCAGACAGCCTTTGTGATATTGGACCTGGATGAAAGCTACCAGATGGCAACCCGGACGCAGTATGCGCAGGTGATCCGGCAGGCGCTGGAGATCAAAAACAACACCCCTTTGAGTCAGGCAGCTTTGGAGGTGTTGGCCATCATCGCCTACAACCAGCCGGTGACCAAATCGTTTATCGAACAGATCCGGGGAGTGGACAGCGGATCGGTCGTCAATTCCCTGGTATCCAAGGGACTGGTGCAGGAGATGGGGCGCTTGGAGATTCCAGGCAGGCCGATCTCCTACGGGACGACCGAGCACTTTTTGCGCTGCTTTGGAATGCAGAGCATCGAGACGCTGCCCAAACTCCCACAAGCTCCGCAGGAGGAGCAGGGGGAGGAGCAGTAATTCAGAACCGCAGAAGGGAGGGGCGCCGATGATGGTGCTGTGGATTGTGCTGGCAGTGCTGGCAGTGATTGTGCTGCTGTTGTGCTTTCCAGTGACGCTGTGGCTGTCCTGGTGGCCTACCGAGCAGGACATTCCCTTTGCGGGATATCGGACACAACAGGTCGAGAAGGACTTGCAGGAGCTCTCTCTTCTGCCGGAAGACGAGGCGGTCCTGCTCGAATTGATAGACAAGCTTCCCCCTCCTGCACCACAGCCCCAAAAAGAGCTTACGGTGGTGCTCAAAGTTCTCTTTTTGCGCTTTACCCTCTATCCTTTCCGGGAAAAGAAAGAAGCTTCACCCCCAAAAAAGAAGCAATCCCCTAAAAGGGAAGAGCCACAGGAACAAAAGGAGAAGAAGGGACTGCAAAAGGAGGATTGGGCAGGGATATACAAGATGTTGCCCCAGGTGCTTGCGTGTCTAAAAAGGCCACTGGAGCAGTCGCTGGGCGATGTGTGCCTGAAGGTGCAGCTGTGGGCGACCGTGGCGCGGTCGGATAGCGCACAGTCCACCCTCGCTGCACAGAAGATCTGCATGGCGATGTATACCCTGTTGGGCGCTGTGCAAAACTGGATTCAGGTGAAGCGGGCGGACATTCGCCTGCGCCCGGATTTTACAGGGTGCAGGGAGGAGGACGACTGGTCGGTAAAAGTACAGCTGAGCGTCCACCCGATTGTGCAGCTGGCAGCGGCGCTCCGATTTGGCTTTGGGCTGCTTAAGCTGCTGCTGCGCAGCAAAGCAAAGCGCTAAGCTGGTCGCGCCCCCAAGACATCATCCGAACAGCCGGCACAGTAAAACAATCTGCACAACCAAAGCGGAAGAGTGAAAAAAAGCGTTACAATACAAAACAGAAAGGGAGGAACCCCTATGAGCCAACACATCCACAATTTGATGGGCGAATCTATGAAAGGGCTGCGGGATCTGGTCGACGTCGACTGCATCGTCGGCAAGCCGATCGTGACCGCCAGCGGAACGACCATTATCCCCATTTCCAAGGTGACCTTTGGATTTGGTTCGGGCGGCAGCGACATTGCAAAATCTCCAAAGGATGATTTTGGCGGCGCCGCGGGAGCAGGCGTCACCATCCAGCCGCTGTGCTTTTTGATCGAGCGGGAGGGCGATGTGCGCATCCTCAACGTCAACCAGAGCCACACCACTGCGGACGCCATCGTCAACATGGTGCCGGAAGCGATCGACCGGGTATCGGCGATGATCGCCAAAGCAAAGGAAGAAAAATCTGCACAGGAGGCTTCCCACGAGCCGGTGCAGGACAATCTGTAAACACAAAAAAGGGGAACCGGATTTTCCGGTTCCCCTTTTTTGTGTATTGAAGGTGTATAGGCACCTTACTTTTTGTGGAAGTGCGAGAACAGCTTTTCACGCAGGCTGGTTTTCTTTGGCGGTAGTTCGATGTGGCGCTCAAAGTATTCGTGCAGGTAGGTATGGGAATCCAGCGGCTCATTGTGCGTGCTCTCGTCGCGGACGTAGCTGCCGTCGGGGAGCATCTCCCAGGAATTGCGGTTGTCCATCCGAATGGCCTCCACTAAGTGCAGGATGTCCTGACGGGCAGGCTCGGACTTGACTTCGGCAAAGACCTCTACGCGGCGGCGGGTATTGCGGTTGAGCAGGTCGCCGGAGCCCATGAAGATGCGTCGGTTGTCGTCGGCGCCGAAGATGAAGATGCGGGAGTGCTCGAGGTAGCGGCCGACAATGCTCTTGATGCGGATGTTGTCGGTGTATCCCTTAATGCCCGGACACAGGCAGCAGATTCCACGGATGACCATCTCGACCTTGACGCCGGCTTGGGAGGCCTCGATCAATTTTTCCATGACCTCCATGTCGTTTAAGGAGTTGACCTTGATGAAGATGTAGCCTTCCTTGCCGGCACGGCAGGCGTCGATCTGCTCCTGGATGTAGCGCAGTACATTCTGCTCAAAGCAGTTTGGCGCTACCCACAGGCTCTTGGTGGAGTCCACCACCTCGCCCACGCACAGCGCCTGAAAGACGCGGGTGGCGTCCTCGCCCATCAGCGGGTCGGAGGAGATGAAGGACAGATCGGTGTACTGCTCGGAGGTCTTTTCGTTGTAGTTGCCGGTGCCGACCTGGGTGATGTAGTGGATCTGGTTGTGTTCCTTGCGGGTAATCAGGCAGAGCTTGGCGTGGATCTTATAGTCGCTCAGGCCGTAGATGACGGTGCAGCCCGCCTCTTCCAGCATGGTGGCGTAGTCGATGTTGTTCTGCTCGTCAAAGCGCGCGCGCAGCTCCAGCACGCACAAAACGTCCTTGCCCTTTTCGGCGGCGTGGGCCAGAGCAGAGGCGATCTTGCTGTGGTTGGCCAGGCGGTACAGCGAGATTTTGATGGAGAGCACGCTCGGGTCGTCGCCCGCTTCATACAGCAGGTCGACAAACGGCTTGGTGCTCTGGAAGGGGAAGCTGAGCAGCATGTCGTGGTTTTTTAAGTAGTTGATGGCGCCTCCCGCTTCGCCCTTGGCAAAATCGACCGGTACATAGGGTTTTGCTTCGTGATAGTACCAGCTCTTTTGTTCCTTGTGCGGGTCGAGCGCGCCGGGCAGAGCAAAGCCAAAGGAGAAGTCCAGCGGTATAGATTGAATGATAAAGGCTTCTTCCGAGACTTTAAGCTTTTTGCACAGGAAGGTCGCCAGGCGGTCTCCGGGACGGGAGGAGAACTGCAAGCGCACTACATCCAGGCGGCGGCGCTTTTTGAGCATCTCTTCCATCACGCCGCGAAAGTCGATGTCGAAATCGAACAAACCTTCATCCACCGTGATGTCTGCGTTGCGGGTGACGCGCATGACATGCTTTTCCAGCACCTTCTGTTTGCTGTAGAGCTTGTGAACAAAGTGGAGGATGATGTCAGCGGTAAAGAGGATTTTGCGCCGCTGATTGATGGTGAACAGGTAGTAGGTGGGCAGCTGGGAGAAGGGGACAATGCCGATGCGGATGTTGTCCTCCTTGTCGCCGCCTTTGGCTTTATCGCTGTTTTTCTCCTTGTCCTTTTCTTTCTCTTTCTCCTTTTCCTTGTCCGAAAGTTCGGTGACGACAAACTGTTCCTTGTTTTTGAGGAAGGGGAAGGGGTGCTGGCGGTCGATCACTTGTGGGGAGAGCAGTGGGCGAATCTCGTTGTTAAAGTAGTTCTGCACAATCTGCTCGTCAATCTTGCTCATGTGGTGGATGTCCAGCACATCGATGTCCTGGGTGCGCAGCAGCTGCTTGAGCGAGTCCCATGCGCGTTCGGCGATGGGGTGGATCTGTTCGACCTTTTTGCGGATGGCTGCGATCTGGCCGGCGGCGTCCAAGCCGGTTTTATCGTCCAGCTTTTCCGGCTCCAGGATGCTCTGATCGTGCAGCGAGCCGACGCGCACCATAAAGAATTCATCCAGATTCGAAAAGTAAATTGCCAGAAACTTTAACCGCTCCATCAAGGGAATATTGGGGTTGAGGGATTCGCTGAGCACTCTGCGGTTAAATTCCAGCCAGCTCAGCTCACGGTTGACAAAGATGTTTTGCTGCTGTGGTTGAGCGGTGGGGGTGGTTTGAGATGGGATCATTTCGATTTGATTTGTCTGTTCCATAATGTTTCACCTGTTTGCGTGTGGTGTGGTTGTGCTTTGCGTTTATTATTGCTGTACCTGCATTTCGCTCAGGAGCACCTGCGCGAGAATCTTCATGCCGTCGCGGGTCGATTCGATGTCCACCCACTCCTCGCGGGTGTGGGAGCCATGTCCCTCATAGACGCCGAAGCAAACGGCCGGGACACCCATCGAGAGCGGGATGTTGCAGTCGGTGGAGCCACAGGATTCGGTGCGGTGATAGCCGTACAGTTCGGAGGCCTGCATGACGGTGCGGGTCAGTTCGGATGGGTCGGCGTCTCCCTTGCAGGGGCGGTCGCCGATCAGCTCGGTCTGGATGCCGATGCCGTAGTTTTTGAAGGAAGAGGTGACCGACTCGAAGAAGCGGTCCATATATTCCAGGCCCTCTTTTTTGCTGGAGCGGTACTCATACAGCATGGTGCACTGCTGGGCGATGGAGTTGACCGAAGTGCCGCCCTCGATGACGCCGACATTGTAGGTGGTCTTGCCGATGTCCGGGGCCTTGAGGGTGTAGAAGGCGTCGATCATCTTGGCGGCGTAGTGGATGGCGTTGCGGTTGCCGAAGGCACCGAACGAGTGTCCGCCCTCGGTGGTGACGGTGATGCGCCAGCGCTTGGAGCCGACCGCATCGTTGACGACGGTCTTTAACCTGTCTCTTATACACATCTGACGC
>ENA-OYXB01000337-OYXB01000337.1-human-gut-metagenome-genome-assembly--contig:-NODE-337-length-19935-cov-6.742354_pt1 | contig 19935 bp, 19 predicted proteins | sample MGYA00244176_ERZ653409 | MGnify/ENA primary metagenome ERZ653409 (study PRJEB26926, sample SAMN06164912) | human gut metagenome | biome: ENVO:00009003; feature: ENVO:2100002; material: ENVO:00002003... | reverse complement strand
ACAAGATACATTCCGTTGAAAAGGACAATTCCGGCGTTGAGGGGGCGCATAAATCGGAGGAACTTGCCGAGCGCGGCGCAAGGTACGGGACAAGAAAATTAAAACAGGGCTACCGCAGCCATAAGCTGAAACCTTACCGGGAAGCGGCAAAGGCAGAAAAGGCAGCATTTAAGGCAAACGTCAACTTCCAGTATCACAAAACCCTGCACGACAACCCGCAGCTTACTTCTAACCCGCTTTCCCGTTTCATGCAGAAACAGCAGATAAAACGCCAGTATGCAAAGGCGGCAAAGAAAGGAGGGGCAAAAGCCGCAGCGGAAGCCACAAGAAAGACGGCGAAGAAAACCGCCGAGGAAACGAGGAAAGCCGCCGCATTTGCGGCAAGACACCCGGCGGGCATTTTGATTGCAGTTGCCGCGCTGCTTCTCTTTATTATGATTTCCGCAGGGCTGTCCTCTTGCGGGGCTATGTTTTCGGGCTTGACAAACGGGGTGCTTGGCACTTCCTACACATCCGAGGACAGCGACCTTGTGGCAGTTGAAAACAACTATGCCGCATTGGAAAACGGGCTGCAAAGTGAGATTGACAATATCGAAAGCACCCACCCCGGCTATGATGAATACCGCTACGACCTTGACAGTATCGGGCATAACCCCCACGAACTTGCGTCTTATTTGACCGCCCTCTTGCAGAGCTACACCCCGCAGAGCGCACAGGCAGAGCTTGAACGTATCTTTTCCATGCAGTACACCTTGACGCTGACCGAGGAAGTGGAAATACGCTACCGCACCGAAACAAGTACCGACCCGGAAACCGGGGAAACCACCACCGAGGAAGTCCCTTATGAGTATTACATCTTGAATGTGAAACTGACAAATAAGCTGATTTCCGAGCTTGCGGAGGAACTTCTTACGCCACAGCAGCTTGAAATGTTTCATGTGTACTTGGAAACAAGCGGCAACAAACCGCTGATTTTTGGCGGCGGTTCTCCCGACGGAAGCCCGTCTGAGGATTTAAGCGGCGTGGAGTTTGTAAACGGTACGCGCCCCGGAAATCAAGAGCTTATGGAACTTGCAAAACAGCAAGTCGGAAACGTGGGCGGCTACCCTTACTGGTCTTGGTACGGCTTTAACAGCCGCGTGGAATGGTGCGCCTGTTTTGTATCATGGTGCTACAATCAAGCCGGAAAAAGCGAACCCCGATTTGCGGGCTGCGAATGGCAGGGTGTCCCTTGGTTTCAGTCAAGGGGACAATGGGGCGCACGCGGCTATGAGAATATCGCACCGGGCGACGCAATCTTTTTCGATTGGGATTTAGACGGTGTTGCCGACCATGTGGGGCTTGTGCTTGGCAGGGACGGCAGCCGCGTCTATACCGTTGAGGGCAATTCCGGCGACGCTTGCAAGATAAAGAGCTATGACCTTAACTATCAATGTATCAAAGGCTACGGGCTGATGAACTGGTAAAGCAGCCCAAAAAAAGAAAGGAGAAATGACCTATGGCAAACAATAAAATCGACCGTATCAATAAGGAAATCGCAAAGACCCGCGAGAAAATCACAGAGTATCAGAACAAGTTAAAAGGACTGGAAGCGCAGAAAACCGAAGCGGAAAACCTTGAAATCGTGCAGCTTGTACGAGCTATGCGTCTGACCCCGCAGGAACTGAACGCTATGCTGTCCGGCGGCGGTATTCCCGGCATGACTGCCGCACCCGCAGAAGAAAACGAACAGGAGGAAAATGCAGATGAAGAATAAACTGAAAAAGACCATGACTGCCCTTTGTGCCGCCCTTATCCTTATGGGCGGTTTTTCTGTCCCTGCCTATGCACAGGGCGCAGCCACAGAGCCGCCCGCCGGGGACGCGACCAACGACAGTAATGTAGTTGTGGAGGAAAAAGAGGAAACGCCGCCCCTTACCCCAAAGGGAAACGCTACACTGGTTGACGATTACGGCGGCAATAAGCAACTTATCACTGTTACCACCAAAGGCGGCAACTATTTCTATATCCTCATTGACCGCGCCGCCGAGGGCGAACAGACCGTACATTTCCTAAATCAAGTGGACGAAGCCGACCTTATGGCACTGACCGAAAACGGCGAAGCTGCCAAAAAGCCGGAAATCTGTAACTGTACGGAAAAATGCGAAGTCGGAAAGGTAAACACGTCCTGCCCGGTATGTGTTACCAGTATGACAGGCTGCACAGGCAAAGAACCTACCCCAACACCAACGGAGCAGCCGGAAGAACTGAAAGAAAAAGGCGGCAATCCCGGTGTGGTGCTTGCCTTAGTCCTCTTTGCCCTGCTTGGTGGCGGCGCAGCGTTCTACTACTTTAAGTTTCTAAAGCCGAAGCAGAATGTAAAGGGCGATACCGACCTTGAAGATTTTGAATTTGAGGACTACGACGAGGACGAGCCGGAAGCAGATACCGGGGAAACTCCCGAAGATGAAGAAACGGAGGAAGAAACCCTATGACCCTGTTTACCAACAATCCCTTTGAAAAGATGATGATACAGAAACCGAACGGGCGGCGTGATAATGCGCCGCCTGTTCCTTATCCCCCTGCTTGTGCTTCCTGCCCTTACAAGGGACAGTCCCCTTGTGTGGGGTACTGTCTGAAACAGGTACAGGAGAAAAAGAAAACCGAGCCGGAACGCTGAAAGGAGGAACTTATATTTGATTTTAGTTATCGCAGAAAAGCCCAGTGTGGCACAGACAATCGCTGCCGTACTGGGGGCAAAGGAAAAGAAAGACGGATTTCTCACAGGAAGCGGCTATATCGTTTCTTGGTGCGTGGGACATTTGGTAGGGCTTGCGGAAGCTGCCACCTACGGGGAACAATATAAAAAGTGGAGCTATGACAGCTTACCGATTTTGCCGCAGGAATGGAAGTACACCGTTGCTTCTGACAAGGAAAAGCAATTCAAAACCCTAAAAGAGCTTATGCACCGGGCAGACGTTTCCGAAGTCGTCAATGCCTGCGACGCGGGGCGCGAGGGCGAACTCATTTTCCGCTTTGTCTATGAAATGGCGGGCTGCAAGAAACCTATGCGCCGCCTTTGGATTTCTTCTATGGAGGACAGCGCAATCAAAGAGGGCTTTTCCCGTCTGAAGAACGGCGAGGAATACGACGCGCTCTTTGCTTCCGCATTGTGCAGGGCAAAGGCTGACTGGTTAATCGGTATCAATGCCACCCGCCTTTTCTCTGTCCTTTACAATCATACCTTGAACGTGGGACGCGTACAGACCCCGACCTTAAAAATGCTTGTTGACCGGGACGCAGCGATTACCACATTTAAGAAAGAAAAATACTACCATGTGCGCCTTGTCTTATCCGGCGCGGAAGCTGCAAGCGAAAAACTATCTGACCGTTCCGAAGCTGACAAGCTGAAAGCTGCTTGCGAAGTGTCAAAAGCAGTCTGTGCTTCCCTTGTGAAAGAGAAAAAGACCGCAGCCCCGCCGAAGCTCTTTGACCTTACTTCTTTACAGAGGGAAGCAAACCGCCTGTTCGGTTATACCGCAAAGCAGACCCTTGACCTTGCACAATCTCTGTATGAAAAAAGACTTCTTACTTATCCGAGAACAGACAGCGCATTTCTGACCGACGACATGAGCGACACAGCGGCGGGCATTATCAAGCTGCTTTGTGGGAAATTTTCTTTTATGGCGGGAAAAGACTTCACGCCGGAGCTTGGAAAGGTGCTGAACAGTAAAAAGGTATCAGACCACCATGCCATTATCCCGACTATGGAGCTTGCAAAGACCGACCTTGCCACGCTGCCGGAAAGCGAAAGGAATATCCTTACCCTTGCCGGGGCGCGTCTGCTCATGGCGACCGCTGCACCGCATACCTTTGAAGCGGTTACAGCAGTTTTTGAATGTGCCGGACAGTCTTTTATCGCAAGGGGAAAAACGGTGCTGTCCGACGGGTGGAAAGAGATTGACCGAAGATACAGGGCAGCCTTAAAGAACAAGCCCGAAACGGACGACGCAGACAGTGACACAGAAAAGACCCTGCCGCCATTTACCGAGGGACAGACCTTTGAAAATCCGACGGCAAAGGTAACGGAGCATGACACAACACCGCCAAAACCTCACAACGAAGCGTCGCTGCTCTCTGCTATGGAGCGCGCCGGAAGTGAGGACACCGACCCGGACGCAGAACGCAAAGGGCTTGGAACTCCCGCCACCCGCGCCGCCGTCATTGAAAAACTGGTAAAGGGCGGCTTTGTGGAGCGAAAAGGCAAGCAGCTACTTCCCACAAAGGACGGTATCAATCTTGTGTGTGTCCTGCCGGACACCTTGACAAGCCCGCAGCTTACCGCAGAATGGGAAAACAATCTGACGCAGATTGCAAAAGGCAAGGCAGACCCCGCCGCATTTATGGAGGGTATCGAGGATATGGCGCGGGAACTGGTAAAGACCTATCCGTTTCTTTCTGATGATAAAGCGCAGATGTTCAAGCCGGAACGGGAAGCGTTGGGAAGCTGCCCCCGCTGCGGTTCTCCTGTCTATGAGGGAAAGAAAAACTACTATTGCAGCAATAAGGAATGTAGCTTTACCATGTGGAAAAATGACCGTTTCTTTGAAGAACGAAAAGTAACCTTTACCCCCAAAATTGCCGCTGCACTCTTACAATCCGGCAAAGTAAATGTGAAAAAGCTCTATTCCCCAAAGACGGGCAAAACCTACGACGGAACTATCGTATTGGCTGATACAGGCGGGAAATATGTCAACTACCGCATTGAACTGTCGAAGAAGAAATAACTGAATAGCAAGCATAGGAAAAGAGTACCCTTTTCCGTAAAATCCCTGCTTTCTCTACCGAGAACGGCGGGGATTTTTGCTTGTTGGGAAGTTTCCCAAACCCTCTGTTTTATGGAGGGTTTTACCCTCTGAAACCGAAGAAAGGAGGTTACACATGGCAAGTTTACGGGACACCGTAAAGGACTATCAAGAAGAATTAAGGGACGGTATCGCTTGGGTGGCGTTTTGGAAAACGGGACGTTCTTGGAACGCCGAATATTTCCACCTTGAAATGAGCGATATTCTCTACCCGGAGGACAGAAGCCGCATGGAAGAAATCAAACAGGCTGACCCTGCCGCCGTTGTGGTAAACGGCTATTATTCCGGCTATCTTGGCGAGGATATGAACCTTGACGAGCTGACCGCCGGGGTGCGTCGCCACTACGAAAACGGATATAGCAATATCGGGGAATTTATCGAAGCCCACGACGACAGGCTGCCGCCGGAGCTTATCGAGGAAGCAAGAGCCGCCGCCCACGCTGCGGGGCTTCCTTTCTCTGAAAAAGCCTACCGGGACGGCGAAGAACCCGACCCCTATATTTTTGACGGGAGCATGAGCATGGAGGACTACGAACTTATGCACCGTATGATTGAAAACGAAAGGAGCGAACGCATGGTAGAAACGATTTTAAGCGGGTATCTTTCTAATCTTGGAAAGTACACCGAGGGCAGACCTGCGGGCGAATGGGTATCATTCCCCACGACTGCCGAGCATTTGAAAGAAGTCTTTGACCGTATCGGGATAGACGGCAAAAACTACGGGGAGCTGCATATCACAGAATACCAGTCCTCTATTGCAGGACTGGCAGGAAAATTGACCGAGCTTGAAAGCCTTGACGAACTGAACTATTTGAGCGAACTTTTGAAAATGCAGTTTGACGACGACCGGGAAAAATTTGTTGCAGCTATGGAATACGGCGACCATACAAGGGACTTGCAGGATATTATCAACCTTGCACAAAACCTTGATTGTTACTGGCTTTACCCGTCCGTACAGAGTGAGGAAGATTACGGGCATTATCTGATTGAAGAACTGGACGAGTTGGAGCTGCCCGAAGAAGCAAAAAAATATTTCATGTATGAGGAATACGGGCGGGACGCTGCTATCAATGACGGGGGCAGCTTTACCGAGCAGGGCTATATCTACAATAACCGCAACACCTTTACACAGTGGTACGACGGGCGCGACGTGCCGGAGGAATACCGGGTAACGCCGCAGCCGCCAGTACAGGAAAAGGAACAGGCAGACCTTGACGCTTCCGCAGCCATACAAACCGCCGCCACAGAGCAGCCCCCGGTTCTCCCGATTATCCTATCTTCTGAAAAGCCCGCCGATAAAATGAAAGAGATTACCGACCGACTGGAACAGGGAATTTTAGGACTGTATGAAAGCGACCGTTACGCCGATTATCTGCGTACCATGTCAAAATTCCATGATTACAGCCTTAACAATACAATCCTTATCGCCATGCAGGGCGGCAATCTTGTGAAAGGCTATAAACAATGGGAAAAGGAATTTGACCGCCATGTAAAGCCCGGAGAAAAAGCTATCAAGATACTTGCACCGTCCCCGTTTACCGTCAAGAAGCAGGTGGAAAAAATCGACCCGGACACCCAAAAGCCTGTTTTCGATAAGGACGGAAAACCTGTTACCGAAGAAAAAGAAATCAAGATACCCGCTTTTCGTGTAGTATCTGTCTTTGATATTTCACAGACCGAGGGAAAAGAACTTCCTGCCCTTACCTATGAGCTTACGGGCAACGTGGAACAATACAAGGATTTTTTCGCTGCCCTTGAAAAGACTTCCCCGTTTGCTATGGGATTTGAAGCACTAAGCGGCGGCGTAAAAGGACGCTGCAATTATGAGGAAAAGCGTATCTTCATCAACGAGGGCATGGACGAATTGCAGAATATCAAGACCGCAATCCATGAAATCGCCCACGCCACGCTGCATGATACCGCCCTTGCCATGCCGGAACGCCCCGACCGCCGCACCCGCGAGGTACAGGCGGAAAGCGTCGCCTATGCGGTCTGCCAACATTACGGGCTTGATACGTCGGACTATTCTTTTGGGTATATCGCCGGGTGGAGCAGCGGAAAAGAACTTGCAGAACTGAAAGGCTCTCTTGAAACAATCCGCAGCACCGCCGCAAATCTGATTGATACCATAGACGGACATTTTGCAGAAATCCAAAAGGCACAGGATAAGGAACAGACCACCGAACAGGCACAGCCCGCACAGGAAGCCGCCAAACAGCCCGAAACAAAAGCAGCCGCGCCGGAGCTTCCCGAAGAAACAGCCCCGGTACAGGAAAAAGAAGCACAGCCGGAACAGGCTGCACCCGCCGCCCCTTATTATACTATCAATGAAGCTGCCGCCAAACGTGCAAAGGATATGAACAGTTTTTCCGATTATAAGCAAGGCAGCGCGACGGCTGAATACAGGCACTATGTAGATGAAGCCGTACAACTTGCAGAAAGGCAGAAACAGCGGGTAGACCCGATGTACCATGAGAAAATCGACAGCCTGCTTGACACCTATGCCCGGAAACTGGCGGCGAACATGAATAAAGGCTATGAGATTGACGCGCGTGTTCCCTCTATCCTGATTGCGGGCGGCTCTAACTTCCCCACAAGGAAGAAAGAAAAGCAGAACGCAGCCCGCGACAGCAATTACCGGGAATGGCAGGACATACAAGGGCTTCTTGATAAAATCCGCAGTACCGGCATGGGCGGTATCAGCGCAGACGACCCGCAGGCAGTACAGAAGTTAGAAAAGAAACTGGAAAGCCTTGAAAAATCACAGGAAACCATGAAAGCCGTAAACGCCTACTACCGCAAGCATAAGACCCTTGACGGCTGCCCGCATTTACCGCCGGAGGAACTGGAAAAATTGAAAGTAGACATGGCGAGCAGTTGGCATTTGGAGGACAAGCCCTTTGCGACTTGGGCGTTATCCAACAACAGCGCAGAAATCCGGCGCGTGAAAGACCGTATCAAATCCCTTTCACAGCAAAAAGAAATCGGTTTTGTAGGTTGGGAATTTGACGGCGGCAAGGTGGAAGCAAACACCGAAGCGAACCGACTGCAAATCTTCTTTGAGGATAAGCCGGACGAAGCCACGCGGGAAGCCTTAAAAAGTAATGGCTTCCGTTGGTCGCCAAAAGCCGGGGCATGGCAGCGGCAGCTTACCAGTAACGCCTACTATGCGGCTGATTATGTGAAAGCGATTGCTCCCCTTACCGGGGAAAAGCCTACCGAGTTACAGCGGGCGCATATCCGGCAGCAAAAGGTAGCTGCACAGGAACAACCCGCACAGGAGCAGCCGGAGCAGGAAGCCCCACAGGACAAAGACACCTTTTCCATTTATCAGATAAAAGGCGGGGACGAAACAAGGGACTTGCGTTTTGAGCCTTACGACCGTCTGATTGCCGCCGGACACCGGGTAGACCCGAAAAACTATGCCCTTGTCTATTCCGCACCTCTTACGCCGGGGACTTCCCTTGAAGATATTTACACCCGCTTTAATATCGACCACCCGAAAGATTTTAAGGGACACAGCCTTTCCGTTTCCGACGTGGTGGTGCTTCATCAGAACGGGCAGGACACCGCCCACTATGTAGACAGCTTCGGTTATAAGAAAGTGCCGGAATTTTTGCAGCCGGAAAACTATCTGAAAACTGCCGAGCAGACCACCGAGCAAAACTACAACATGATTGACGGGCAGATAAACAACACCCCGACCGTCGCAGAATTGGAAGCAAAGGTAAAGACAGGAGAAACCATTTCCCTTGTTGACCTTGCGGAAACTGTCAAGGCTGACAAGGAACGTGGCAAGGCAGCAAAAACGGAAAAGAAGCCCTCTATCCGGGCGCAGCTTAAAGCAGCGAAAGAACAGACACCGAAGAAACAGGCAAAACAGAAAACACAGGATTTGGAAAGGAGCTGACGCATGAATAAGTTTGAAAACGTGGATATTTTCGCTTCTCTTGACGCTATCATGCGGCAGAATACAGGATTTTTCCAAAGTGATTTTGACATTGACAAGGAGATTATCGCAAAAGCAGCGGCAAGCCCTAACAGAGAGGATAAGACGCTGCTATGGTTTTGCCGCCCGTCCGGGACGCATTGTTTTAAGGAGCGCGACGTGTTCCTAAAGGATACCGCCGCCCACAATACATGGTGTTTTTACAAAGAGCAGACCTGCGACTGCGTTCTTGCCTATGCCGTCGAGCTGACGGGCAGGGAGCGCGGGAAAATCAAAGGCAATCTTTATGAGCTTGACTATGCAAGGCAGTATGAGCGCGTTAAGGACAATGCGCTTGCCGCCGACACAGTCAAGTTGATTTATGAGCATGGGACAAGGGAGATACCCGCCGGACAGCATTTTAACGGAAATCCCGATACTTCTTTAGGGAAGTTTGAACACTTTGAAGCAGTACCCAACGACCCGGACGCGCTACAATTCCTTTTACGGGAAGAAAAGCAAAAACGGGATAAACTGACACCGGGCGACTTCAAGGAACATACCGCCGCCCTGCGTGCTGGGCTGATTGAAGCCGAAGCGCGGCGCATTGTGCAGGAAATGAAGCGCAGGGACACGCCCAATAGCCCTAATAGGACACATTTCATGGTGGAGCTGTCCCCGACATTTATGCAGCTTGCGTCCTCTAAGGACACCGACCGTCTGTTTTCCATGTTGCCCTATAAGACACTTTCCTTTTCCAAAATCGAGGGCAGACATGGAACATACGCCTTGATTGATAAAAATGAAAACCGGGGCACAGATATTCGCAGGGTGCGCCCCTCAATCCGGGCGCAGCTTGCCGCTGACAAAAGAAAAGCCGCCCCGAAAAAGGCGGCTGTAAAATCAAAAAATCACGAATTGGAGGTATGAGCATGATTAGACTGACAGTTGAAGAAACAAACCTGTTGAGCATTTACAATGAGGACGGCAAACGTGGGCTTACAGAAAACATCAACGCTGCGCTGCCGTTCATGGACGAGGATATGCGGGAACTGGCGAAACGCACCCTTGCGAAAATCGCACCTCTGACAGAAAATGAGTATGCGGAGCTTGCTATTTTCGCCGCTGATGAGGTATGACCGGGATAAAGCGGCTTACACCACCCCAAAGCCGGAAAGTCAACAGCCTTATAAAAAAGGAGTGCTGCAACTGCGATAACGGACACTGTATTTTACTGGACGACGGGGAGGAATGTGTCTGCCCGCAGCTTATTTCCTATTCGCTTCTTTGCAAATGGTTTCAGACCGCCGTATTGCCCCTTGATAAGCTGCTGTATGCAGAGCTTTTCAAGACCGAGGATAAAAAGCGTTGTACCGAGTGCGGAACTTCTTTTGCGTCCACCTCTAACAGCGTCAAATACTGCCCGGACTGCCGGAAGCGTATTACCCGCAGACAGGCAGCGGAGCGCATGAGAAAACGGCGCGCCCTTGTTACGTAGTAGGGGCAAAAAAAGCCTTGATTTACGGGGCTTTCAGTGCTTGAAAATGACGCGGCAAGGGTTTTATACCTTATCCCCTAAAAATGACGTTCTATTGCGTAACAGATACCAAAAACGCACCTACATAAAACAGGGCGCGGACAGTCTTTTGTTGGCTGTCTGCGCCCTGTTCTTTTACTTTATTCGTGCAGTTCTTCTATATCCTTTATTCGGTTTTCCAATAGGATATACAGCTCTCCATTCTCTCCCCTTATAACCAGAGTATCATTTTCATCGGAATAAGTTCCATATTCCACACATTCTATATATCCGATAAGTGTATTTCCGTCCTCAAAAGTAATTTGGATTTTACTGTCTGCGTTAATATAAGTTTCTACGCCATAACTGCCATTTTCTAATGTTATTCTGTAACATGGTGTAATACCAACCATTTTCATAATTATTCCCGTTCCTTTCCTTTCTTCCGTTCCGGCTCTTTGCCTTGCCGCAAAATATTGTCTATGTTCTGTTTGATAACGTCGTATTCCTTGACCTGTTTTTTCAGCTTGCCATAATCAGCGTAAAGGGCTTCTTTTTGCGCTTGTAGTTTCCCGTATTCTTCCTGCATGGCGGCAAGATTGGGGAGTTTAGTAACGCCCGCCGCTTTCAGTGTCTTTACTGCCGCTTCATGGAGTATCAGACTGCTTTCCTGCTTTGCCCGGTATGCGTCCTTATCCTTTGCCCTGCGGTATGCTTCATAGACAGGTTTTGTCTTTTGGTAGGTAGTAACGTGCTTCATCAGCACCGCCATATCTGCAAGACGCTTTTCCACGCTCTTTAATGCGTCTGCTGTCTTTTCATTTTCCGCATTTACTTCCTCAATCCGGCTGACTAAATCTGCGTACTGCTCAATCTTATGTTCTGTCAAGAAATTCATAGTCTTTGCAGCCAGTTTCAGATTATGGATTTTCGCCCACTGTTCATAGCCCCGGCTCTCTTGTGCCTTGATACTGTTTTCAATGTCAATAAGCAGCGATACGCCGCGCTGCTCTTTGGGAGCTTTCGCTGCCTTTGTGCGTTTGCCCTCTATCCGTTCTCTTATGGCTTCCTCTGTATAATCTGTACCGAGAGTTTTCAGACGGGTAAAGCGTTCCTGTCCGGGAGCGCGGCAGGAGATATATTTTCCCGGCTTTATCTCATAACCCGCTGCCTGTAACCGCTGCAACAATTCTTCAAAACTTGCTACTTGGGGGATAAGCGTATCAACGGCAATTTTCAGCTTGCCTTTCCAACTTGTACCGACCTTTTCCGCTTGATATTCTGCATAGCTTTTTCCCTTGCTGCCTTTGCCCGGAACGACAACAGACAGCCCGTTTTCCCGGCACAGCTTATCGCTCATGTTCCGTATGCCGTAGTAACTGCGCTTATTGGAATTGTACTTATGGTAGTCAACAAAATTGACCGCACAAAAAATGATATGGTTATGGATATGCCCTTTGTCTATGTGGGTAGTTAAGACGTATTCATGCTGTCCCTTTGTTACCGCGTCGGCAAGCTGCTTTCCGATTTCGTGGGCTTTCTCATAATCTACTTCTCCCGGCTCAAAGGACTGTATCAAATGGTGGGCGAGATTGTTTCCCTTATCTATGGCTTGTGCAAGCGTAAATCCAAACTCAATATCTGCCGTTTCATAGCTGCACCCAAAGGAGGACACAAGCATTTTCCCGTCTGTTTTATCCGGGTTTTGGATATAGTCAAGGGCTTTGCTCAACGTGCTTTTAATAGGCTTAATCTTTGTAACCGCCATATCTCCGCAAGCACCCCCTTTATTTCCTCTATGTCCTCTTGGTAAACGCTGCCTGTCGCATTGACACGCTTTGCAATCTGATTGATGTTGACCCCGATTTTCTGTATCTCTGCTGTCATGCCTTTTATATCGCTATGGTCTGTCTGAATGATATACCCGTCAATGGCAATCTTGCGAAGATACGCCGCCATGTTCCGGGTAGGGACAAGCTTCATTTTCTGTTCAATCAATGCCCTTTCTTCCTCTGTTACATAGAATTTGATTTGTATTTTTCTTTTGCGTCCGTTCATGCAATCGCTCCTTTCCATTCCGAGGGTTTGGGACACTTCCCAACAAGCAATTTTCAACCGACGCACCGCAGGACGGGAGGGCGAAAATACGGAAAAGGGTACTCTTTTCCTATGCTTGCTACGAAACTTTATCCCTTACTACCTACAACACCGGGAACGGCAAATTTGACGAACTTTCCCAAAAGAAAAACGCCGCAATCTGCGACGTTTCAATCACTCTATATAAACAAAAACGAGAGAACTTTATTCCCCCGTTTCGTCGTTGTTGGCTTCCTCTATTCCTTTTGCAGTAGCAGACAGGATTTTCAAATCTTTTTCGCTCATACCGTCAAGCATAGTATCGAGCTGACGGCGGCGCGTGGATTTCTCCTGTTCCCGTTCCGGGAAAAAGAACTGGTCTACTGATACATCAAGCAGGGTTACAAGCTCATATAAAATCTGTAAACTTGGGTGCTGCCCGCTGTTCTCAATGGACGCGATATATCGGGGCGCAATATTCAGCGTATCGGCTAACTGATTGCGTGATATTCCCTTTGCTTTTCTTGCTGCTTTAATGGCTTGCCCGAAAGCCTTAAAATCAAATTTTTCTTTGTTCTGCTTCATAGTCATTTCACCCAACTACATTGTATATTTCATCTTCCTTTCGAGATATGATTACACACAGCACATTATTGACTGAAATAGAGCATATCATATACTTGATATTATTCGGCTATCCGAGTATAATTATACTGGTAAAATTTGAGGAAAGGGCGTTTTGATTATGGAATATATGTCTTGTCCCGAAGCGGCAAAGAAATGGGGAATTTCTGAAAGACGAGTACAGATACTTTGTAGCGAAAATCGCATACCGGGCGTTTCAAAACTGGGGTATATGTGGCTGATACCAAAAAACGCGGAAAAACCTTTTGATATGAGAAAGAAACAACATAAAATGCAGATACAATAAACAAACAAATAAACCTTACAACAACTGTAAGTGGTGTGGTTGCTTCTTATGCAGTAAAATTATATTCGTAAGATAAGCGTAAGCAAAAAATGTGAGGTGTGAGATATGAATGATACAAAAAAACTATTAGAAGTACGCGACTTGCACAAAGCATATTCCAAAGAGGGGGTTCCAACAAAAGCACTAAACGGAATTACCTTTGATGTTCTGAATGGCGAATATTTGGGAATTATGGGAGCCAGCGGTTCTGGAAAAACAACATTGTTGAATTGTATTGCTACGGTCATTAAACCAACCTCTGGACAAATTTTACTTTCAGGTGCCAATATAAGCTCTTTTGATGGCACGAAGTTGGCTGAATATCGTGGCAACAAGATTGGTTATCTATTTCAAGATTTTGCTTTACTTGATAATCTAACTGGTAAAGAAAATATTATATTGCCTTTATCAATTCATAATATTGACATTGTTACAGCGGAAAAAAGCTAAAAGATATAGCAGATTTTCTTGGAATTACAGACGTTCTTTCTAAATTTCCGTCACAAATGTCGGGCGGTCAAAAACAACGCGTAGCTGCTGCACGTAGTTTGATTTCTGACCCCGATATTATTTTGGCTGATGAACCTACAGGTGCATTAGATACAAAATCAGCACGTTTACTCATGGAGAAGTTACAGGAAATCAATCTTAGGCGTGGACGCACAATCCTAATGGTCACGCATGACCCTAACGCCGCGAGTTTCTGTTCTCGTATTTTGTTCATTCAAGACGGTGTTATTTTCCATGAGTTACGTCGTAAAATTCCAAATGAAACACAGGAAGATTTTTATGCACGTATTTTACAAGTGATGGCTCAAATGGGGGGAGGAAGTGCAAATGTTCTTTAATCTCACATGGCGAAACGCCAAACGGAGCCGTAGCGAAAACCTAATTTATTTTCTGACAATGATAACAGCCGTAGCAATGTTTTATATAGTGCTTTCTCTTGGACAACAGGACGTAATACGTTTTTTAAGTGAAATTGAGAGCGACGCAGTAGAACGGTTGCTTACTAATCTTTTACCGACGGTTTATCTTTGTGCTTTATTATTTGTGTTCTTTCTCGTAGTATTTGCAAACAAATATCAACTTGAATGTCGTAGTCGAGAACTGGGGCTTTATTTGATGTTTGGAATGACAAAGATTAAATTATTTATTCAAATAATGACAGAGGGGCTAATCACGTCGTTTTTAGCTCTTTTAGGAGGGCTTGTATGCGGTGGCTTTTTATCCGAAGCTATAAGTCTTACAACCGCGCGTTTAGTAGGGCATGGTATCATTACACACCAATTAAGTTTTTCTGTAAGTGCCGCTATTTTCACATCGTTAGGCTTCTTGATTATTCAGTTTGTAGCATTGTTTGTTCTATGCGGAAAGCTGTTCCGTAAAGAGCTACATCAACTTGTTTATGGAGAGATGGCGAAAAAGCAACGCACAGGGAATCCATATGTAAGTTTCGTATCGTTTGCTATAGGCACCGTAATTTTGCTTGTCGCGTACTGGATTGTTGTAGAGCATTTTATGGCTGCGAGTGGGGCAATGCTGCTTATTGCCGTTTTACTTGGAATTATCGGAACAATTCTATTTATTCGAGGACTTGCAAGAATTTTGAGTATATGGGCAGCTTCTATAAAACACAAAGCCACAAGAGGACTTTATGTATTTACTTTACGGCAGTTGCATGAAAATGTCGTTAATAAATATATTTCAATCAGCGTAGCGTCCATTCTGATGATGCTTACTATTATGTTAATTACCGACGGCTCAGTGCGCATAATGTCATATGGAAGTGAATTGACACGAGGTACTTCTGTTTATGACTTTACTGTAATGGGCAACGACCAAATTGTTGAGAAGTATCTTTCCAACGAACAAATTCGTCCTTATGTATCAAATCTGAACCGTATGGAAATAGGAAATATAAAATCCACTGCTTCGGATGGGATAAGTTCTCCTGTTGATTGGTCGAAATTTAGGAAACAAATCGTGCAGCATTTACCTCAAGATGTAGTAGACCCTGCCACACAAGAAGATGGTATGTATAGTTTTGGCTCCGACCAACCTGCTGCCTTAAACCTTTTAGGTCTTATTGATACTGGTAGTTCTTCTCCTTATTTGCTTCCTGTATCTTCCTATAATCGGTTATTGGATGCCGCGGGAGAAAAACAGATTAGCCTTGGGAACAATGAAGTTGTCTATTATCTCAACCCAGATTTTTTAGGTAATGCTCAAGATGAAACGGTTACACTGTTAAATCAAATTGCAGCAGACGCACAGGCGAATAATGAAGCGTTGCTTTCTATCAACGAAAGACCATTTTATCTTGTTCCCTCTGTACCGATGAAAGGGTTGACCGCAGATGAAAATATCAAGATTATAACTGCATTGATTGTTTCAGATGAGATATATTCAGAATTTGTAAATTCAGACACTTGTATGGTTTATTGGAACTTTTGTATTCCTAATGAACTTGTTGAAACAAAAGGTTTAATGTTACCGATTATGGAAGCTCGTGATTTGTTAAAACCATCTGGTCTATATTACGAAAGCTATCTTAATAATTTTGGGCGACAATTATTTTATGTTATTTCCGGAAGTTATACAACACTATACATGGGATTTATGTTTTTGATTATTGCGTGTGCATTACTTGCCCTGCAATTCTTGACGCAAATGCAAACTACAAAATCAAGGTATCTAACACTCTCTATTTTAGGAGCACGACGTGAACAAATTAAGCGTTCTATCAACCAACAAGTATTATGGTATTTCCTGCTTCCTCTTATATTAGCGTGTATCAGCGGAGCAGTAGGGATATATGCCATGCAGCTATATTTATATTCAGGAGCGGCACACCTTGAACAGTCCTATCCTCTTTTAATTGCTATGGCTGTTATTGTTGTTCTTGTTATGGTAATTTACGGTGTGGCTGTTGCTCGAACAGCTAATCGTGAAATAGGAAAGCTCAATTACAAGCCCAATTCTTAACAGGCTTATAAATATTATGGGAAAGGAGGCGGACATATTGGCAAAGATAGTTGTGGTTGAAGATGATGTTTATATGCGAGAAGAACTGTTGAACTTATTAGAAAAATCGGGATATGATACGATTGGATTATCGGATTTTGAAAACGCAGTATCAGAAATAGCAGCATATTTTCCCGACTTAATTTTGCTTGACATCAATCTTCCCTTTCGTTCGGGTTTTGAAATATGTAAAGAGTTGAAAGCTAAACAGATTGGTACGGTACTCGTATTGACTGCAAGAGATAAATTGCAGGACGAACTGCACGCATTAGACTTGGGGGCTGATGACTATTTAACAAAACCTTGTAATATGTCACGTTTACTTGCCCGAATTAAAAATCTTCTTCGACGTAAAGAAGAACAGGTACAGCAAGGGTTACTTGATGGAGGTGGTTTTTTACTTGACCCGAATACCTTTACAATTTATGTAGGGAATAGCTCTTACCTTATGCCACCGAACGAAGGAAAAATATTACTTGCTCTCTTGAAAAATAGCCCTAAGATTGTTTCTAAAAAAGAATTATGCATTAGACTATGGGGAACAGAAGAATTTATAGACGAAAATGCATTACAAGTAAATTTTACTCGGCTGCGAAAAACGCTTCGTGAATTTGGTCTTGAAGAACGTATAGAAACAGTGCGCGGTCAAGGCTACCGCTTGAAAGAGCAGGTGCGCTTATGAATAAGTTGAAAATACTTTTAATCTATATTTCCTCTAACCGGGTATGGATTATTACACTTGCCTGTTTGGACTTGTTCTTTATATTTCTTGCTTGGTTGGCTAACCCTGATTATTTTATAAATTATGCTGCATTGATAATTTTTGTGTCATTTGCCGCACTTGCTATTCCTCTTGCTATATCAATCAGAAAACGTAACAAGGCAGACGCTATTTTTCGGCGTTTTCTATTAGAGCCGGACGATACCAACGAATACTTACTGTGTGAAGCTGTTCCCGCTGTAATACGCCCTCTTATCTGTGAATTGGGAAAACATTTGAGGACGCAGCAAGAATATATCAACGAACAGAAAATTACAGTTACAGACTATGAACACTATGTTGAAAATTGGGTGCATGAAATCAAAAAACCACTATCCCTTATGACCTTGCTACTGGATAATCGAAAAGATGAAATGTCCCCTTTGGTTCATACTCGTATGCTTTATGTACGCGACCATACCCGACAGGATATAGAACAAATTCTATACTTTTCAAGGCTTGGGGCTACTCATAAGGATTACTTTTTTGAGCCGCTTTCAATTCTTGAAATTTGTCGTGAAGCAGTTGAAGATAATTTAACGCTTCTTGAAGAAGCTGGATTTTCTGTTGAATATACCGAAAACGATGCTCAAGTGATTTCTGACAAAAAAGGTTTGATGTTCATTTTAGGACAGATAATCAGCAATAGTGTGAAATATACGGGGAACAATCCTGCTCCTCGACTTCTCTTTTCCATTGCTGATAGTGCGGATAATGAACAGATTTCTTTATCTATGAAAGACAACGGCACAAGCATACCGTTGTCTGACTTACCTTTTGTTTTCGACAAGGGGTTTACTGGAGATACGGGCAGTTACCTTAGTCGTTCTACGGGTATGGGGTTATACCTTGTTCAGAAAATGGCAACTGACCTGTCTATCACGGTGGAGCTAAAAAACAATTCTTGCGGTGGAACAACTGTAACCTTGACGTTCCCGAAAGTGGAGCGTCCATTTGGGAGGTAATGAAATGCAGTTACAAAACGAAACAATAAAAGAGCGCACACCAATAAAAGGCTTGCTCATTGATTGGTTGATTATATTTGGAACATATCTTTTTATCCGTGTATTCTTCGCCCTCTTTGGGCTTCATCAGAATATTGTCATTTTGGGCTGTTGCCTTGCGGTATTGCCATATCTTTTGGGGGCAGTATATTTACAGAAATCCCACAAGCAATGTCCATTATGGCTTTCTGCATCGGCTATTTTAATACCGTCCATTGTTGAAAAAATAGCGATATATTTATTTGGTGCGTACTTATACAATTTAAGCCCGATAAATGTTTTAGGAGTTATGGAAGCGATTAAGAGTAACGCATCATACACAAACTTCATTAAAAATCAATCAGCACAGAATTTAATCAATCTATCATATTTGAATTGGACATACATTCTATGCAGTATAGCTATTTCTGTTTTGGTTATCTTGCTTTTAAATCAGACAAAACAGAAAAGTAATAAAGGATAAAGAGAACTTTATGAAAGTGACATAGTATAAAACATCTGCCACTCGACGGCAAAAGAAAAAAACGTCGCACAGCAAATATATAGGGTTAATTGTGAGATGAAAATATGAGAAATTAGCTGTATTTGATATATCTGAATCCGGCAGAGAGATTGGAGAAAAGTTGATACTTTTGCTTGATGAAAGACAACGGAAAGAACTTGCACAGTATTCGCCATATATTGCAATACCAAAGGTGTCTTCGCAAAACAGAAGATATATTCCGATGGATTATCTTGAAGGAGAAATAATTCCAGGCGATAAACTTTTTACAATGCCGTCAGCCACAAGTTACGAGTTTGGAATACTAATGTCCAATGTTCATATGGCATGGACCAGAGCAGTATGTGGTCGACTAAAGAGTGATTATAGTTATTCTAATATGATTGTTTATAATAATTTCCCTTGGCCTTCTCCAACAAATGATCAAAAGGAAAAGATAAGAAAAACGGCACAGGCTATCTTGAATGCTAGAGCACTTTATACAGATAGCAATCTTGCAGATCTTTATGATCCTTTGACAATGCCAACAGAATTACTGAAAGCACATAAAGCAAATAACAGAGCAGTGATGCATGCTTATGGATTTAGCATTAAAATGTCAGAAGCAGACTGTGTTGCTGAATTAATGAGAATGTATCAGAAATTGACAAAAGAAAAATAATGATTACCCCAAAGGGCATTAACCATAAGTGGTTAGTGCCTATTTTTTTGCTTTTTTTCAAAATCATCTGACTTTATACATTCTGCCACATGTGATTAGTGGAAAAATGATTTTTCAAGAAAATCCATGTCCTCACGTTCTCTGGAATATGCAACTAGCGAAGAAGTATTTCATTTATGTACAAAAAACTTGCAAAAAGGGGTTGGTAAATACCATTTCCAACGCTTTATAGGTAGAGGAATAATTATTTTTCAAAATTTCCCAAAATCATGTCCGATTTTGTCGCTCCCAATACAGAGTATATGAAGGGACTAACGAAAGTAAAAGAAAAAATGATAAAAATGTAAAAAAATATCACGAATCTTTTGCATCTTGCAAAGTCATTTGACTTTAGTAATTAGAGGACGTTTTGGAATGTTCCTTTGTTGAACCTTGACAATTGATAAGTGCACCCTGAAAGCCTACCAGGAGTTCTGCCATGACCTTTCTTTTTCTGAAAGCAAGCGGAATCATAATGACACTCCCGATGATGGGCGGCTGACCAGAGCCTTATGGTCAGTGACCTGCTGATGCAGGCAGAGGCAGTCTGAGACGGCTGCAGGTGACAGGGAAACGCACGCCAGACCGCCGGACGAATGAAACTGATG
>ENA-OYXB01000333-OYXB01000333.1-human-gut-metagenome-genome-assembly--contig:-NODE-333-length-20039-cov-12.434548_pt1 | contig 20039 bp, 19 predicted proteins | sample MGYA00244176_ERZ653409 | MGnify/ENA primary metagenome ERZ653409 (study PRJEB26926, sample SAMN06164912) | human gut metagenome | biome: ENVO:00009003; feature: ENVO:2100002; material: ENVO:00002003... | reverse complement strand
CCGATTAATTCTACTTTAGCTTTAGTAGAAGAGCGATTTTCATCGGTATTATTGCATCCGGTAATAAAACACATTGATAACATCATAAGTGTGCTGATAAGAATTGCTAAAAATTTTTTCATAAAAAAATCTCCTGTCTTGTTTTTTATATCTTAACATCAATACTATCGTTTGGGAATAAGCATTTTTTTACTTTTTACATTGTTCGTCAGTAAGCGGGCATGGATTTTGAGCCTCTGCGAGCATTGTTGAAATAAAACCGCTCATTTCATTCAGCCATTTATTTCTGCTTTCGGATACCGTATTTCTAAGTGTTCGTTTAAGATAATAAACTATGTGGCGACGATATTATATCACTTTTAAGAGCGATTTACAATATTTTTGTTAATTATTTCGGGTGAAATATGTTTTTATCTACCGAAATCGGGCGTTTCTGGCGGAATTTGGGCAATAGTCCGTAAAAAGGTTAAAAGAGTATAAAAGAAAAAACGCATCCGTTCCTGAGTTTCAAGAACGGACGCGCCTCGTGTTGGTGACCCCTACGGGATTCGAACCCATGATACCGCCGTGAAAGGGCGATGTCTTAACCGCTTGACCAAGGGGCCTTATTCAGTTGTATATCGCAATGCGCTTTAAAAAAAGAGCAGTTGTTATCATCTGGTAGCGGCGGTCAGATTCGAACCAACGACCTGCCGGGTATGAACCGGCCGCTATAACCAACTAAGCTACGCCGCCATAAAAATTCGTAAGCAAGCAAACATGTCGCTTGCTTACTACAGTGGTTGCGGAGACAGGATTCGAACCTATGACCTCCGGGTTATGAGCCCGACGAGCTACCAAGCTGCTCTACTCCGCGCCGTCAAATTGCTTGTTAATAATACTATATAAAAAAACATTTGTCAAGGGTTTTAAAGGGATTTTTTTAAAAAATATTTTTTTCTTTTTTGCTTGTTTTCTTGTTTAAAAAATGCATTATTGTTATAATGTTAATATGACGGTCGATTACGGCTGAACGTTTTAAAATTCAGCCTGTATTACAAAAAAACGTGGCAGAGGAGCGTATTAATCGATGTTGAATTCCGATTTATTCATAAAAGGAGAAACGATTGCGGTCGCATTGTCGGGCGGGAAAGATTCCGTCTGTCTTTTCGATTTGCTGCTTTCGAAGAGCGAAGAATTCGGAATAACCGTCAAAGCAATCAACGTCGACCACGGAATACGCGGCGAAACTTCCGGGAGGGACAGTTTGTTTGTGAAGAATCTTTGCGAGAAGAAGGGTATTCCGCTTTTTTTCCGCAAAGTAGATTGTCCCGGATATTCCGCGGCAAACGGCTTGTCGGCGGAAGAGGGCGCGCGCGCGTTAAGATATAAGGTGTTTAACGAAGCGATTGACGGCGGCTTTTGCGATAGGGTGGCGACCGCGCATCATGCGGGCGACCGCGCCGAAACCGTTCTTTTCAATTTATTTCGCGGTACGTCGCCGCTCGGGATCGTCGGAATAAACGACGTCACGCCGGACGGAAGAATAATCCGCCCCATTCTCGGCGTCGGGAGAGAACAGATAGACGCTTACGTAAAAGAGCGTAAACTCGATTACGTGGTCGATGAAACGAATTTTATGACCGATTACACGCGTAATTTCGTCAGGCTTGAAGTTCTGCCGCTTATAAAACAGAGGTTTCCGGAGGCCGAGAAGAGTATTCTGCGGTTCGCCGACACCGTAAAGGACGACGAAAACTACCTGCGAAGTATTGCCGAAAAGTCGTTGACGGAGAAAAACGGGGAAGCGTCTTTTCCGATTGATTTGCCAAAGCCGATTTTTATGCGTTCCGCCACGCTCGCCATGAAAAAACTCGGGATAAAAAAGGATTACGAAAAAATTCATCTCGAATCGGCGTATTCGCTGAAAAACGCTGAGAACGGAAAGTCGGTAACGCTTCCGAAAGGCGTCGTTGCGGTGAGGGATTACGGAAAGATAACTTTTTATAAAAAAGAGGAAAAACAAGATTTCGAAAAGCCGTTTTCGCTCGGTGATTTTGATTTTCAAGGCAAGACGTACCGATTTGAAATTGTTGACGATTGCAATGCAAAAAGGGTTGATAATCGACTTATAGCCGACTTTATTAAGATTCCGCAGGGCGCGGTTTTAAGAACGAGAAAGCCCGGCGACACGTTTGAAAAGTTCGGCGGCGGCGCGAAAAAACTGAAAGAGTACTTTATCGATAAGAAGATACCGGAAAGGGAGAGAGATAAAATTTTACTCCTTGCGAAAGACAAAAAGGTATTTATTATTTGCGGAATTGAAATTTCCGACGCTATTAAAGTAGACAAAGCCACAAAAAATGTGTTACAATGTAGCATATACGACAACAGGCACTAAGGAGAAGCAAGAGAGATGTACAACGAAGTTTTGGAAAAAACGCTTATCACCGAAGAACAGATACAAAAGAGAGTGACCGAACTCGCTAAACAGATTGAAAATGATTATGCCGGCAAAGCGCCGGTGATCGTCGGCGTTCTTAAGGGCAGCGTTCTGTTTTATACCGATCTTATAAGACAAATCGATTTGCCGCTGACCGTTGATTTTATGTCCATTTCCAGTTACGGCGCGGGCGTGAATTCTTCGGGCGAAGTTAAGATTATCAAGGATATCGACGGAAAAATCGGCGGAAAAGACGTAATAATCGTCGAGGATATCGTTGACAGCGGCTATTCCATGAACTGTCTTTTGAAACTTTTCGGAACACGTTCGCCTAAAAGCGTTAAAGTGTGCGCGCTTTTAGATAAGCCGTCGAGAAGAGAAATCCCCGTGAAAATCGATTATACGGGATTCCAGGTCGCTAACGAATTCGTTGTCGGTTACGGTCTTGACTACGACGGGCTTTATCGCAACATTCCGTTTATCGGCGTGCTTAAAAAAGAAGTTTACGAAAAGTAAAAGATCGGGCTTGTCCCGCTTTGAATATTGTTTTGTCGCCGCCCGCGGATTTCCGCGGGCGGTTTTTCTGCTTTAATGCTGTCGAAAAATGGCGAATAATCGACTTATAGGTCTGTTTTTCATCGCGTGAGCATATGTTTGCGCATATGTTTAGTTGTTAAAAACGTTGTTTGTGTTTGTCGACGAATTGTTGTTGCAATTATAAGCCGTGGAGGATAAAAGCGCGAGAAGAAGCAAAACCTGCGTAAGGTTGATATATCCGTCCGCATACAAAAGATAAAGCAATCCTAAAAGAACTATGTTGGAATTCATAATACCTCCGAAAAAACAAAATTCTCTTTTATTATACCTTATGCGACAAAAATCGATTTTATGTTCCGTTGACTGCAACGATCGTTAAATAGTATAATTAAGACAACAAAACGCGGGCGATAAATGATGAATAGTTTATATGAACGCTCCTGCATAATATTGCAAAATAAAAAAACGAGAGGTGGAAAAATGGGTTGCGCAACGCTTGTAATTGATAAAAAGACGTTCGACATGGTGGGAGAGTATCTTCCTTGCGAAGAAGTTTTAGACGATCTCGTCGGGTTCTTTTCGCTGTTTTCGGATAAAACGCGGCTGAAAATTCTTTGCGCGCTGGCGATTTCGGAAATGTGCGTGACCGATCTCGCGCTCACGATCGGACTGAACCAGACCACGCTCAGCCATCAACTCAGAATTTTGCGTTCGGTCGGCGCGGTGAGCGTGAGAAGAGAGGGGAAAATCATCTATTACGGAATAAAAGACGAAGTGATAAACGACGTCGTTTTTAAAGGTATGGATTTTTTAAGCAGATAAAATTTCACACGATAATTCACAACGACGATACAACAAGAAAAATCAATAAAAACGACAATAAAAAAAGCGTTTGTTCAACGCTTTTTTTAATATGTGGACTTATTGAATTATCTGCATTCGTCCGCTTTTCCCGCGCAGCCGAGAACGTCGACGAGTTTGTGTTCGACGATCTTCTGAACGTTCGTTCTCGCGTCGCCGAGGTATTGTCTGGGATCGAAATGGTCGGGATGTTCAACCATATGCTGACGAACAGCCGCAGTGCAAGCCATACGAAGGTCCGAATCGATGTTGATTTTGCAGACAGCCATCGTAGCGGCTTTGCGAAGCATTTCTTCGGGGATACCGATCGCGTCGGGCATTTTGCCGCCGAATTCGTTAATCGTTTTGACAAATTCCTGCGGAACGGACGACGCTCCGTGCAGAACGATGGGGAAGCCGGGCAGGCGTTTGCCGACTTCTTCGAGAATATCGAAACGAAGTTGCGGTTTCTGACCGGGTTTGAACTTATACGCGCCGTGCGAAGTTCCGATGGCGATTGCAAGCGAGTCGATACCCGTTTTGGTCGCAAATTCGTAAACTTCGTCGGGATCGGTGAACATAGCGTCGTCGGAATGAACTTTAACGTCATCCTCGATTCCTGCAAGTTTGCCGAGTTCCGCTTCTACGGTAACGTTTCTGTCGTGAGCGTAAGCAACCACTTCTTTGGTTATCTCGATATTCTTCGCAAATTCGTATTTGGAAGCGTCGATCATAACGGAAGTGAAACCGTTGTCGATACAACTCTTGCAAAGGTCGAAGCAGTCGCCGTGGTCGAGGTGAAGCACGATGGGAAGACCGGAGTCTTCTTCCGCGGCGAGAACGAGGTGTTTAAGATAAATGGGATTAGCGTATTTTCTCGCGCCGGATGAAACCTGAAGAATAAGCGGAGCGTTCTGCGCCTTACCGGCGTTTACGATTCCCTGAATGGTTTCCATGTTGTTTACGTTGAATGCGCCTATGGCGTAACCGCCTTTATAAGCCATTTCAAACATTTTCTTAGAGTTGACAAGTGGCATGATTCGTCCTCCGTGAATAATTTTTTTTCGGTATCATTATACACTTTTTTTTTGTCGTCTGCAATCGATTGAGGGGAGTTGCCGTCCGATTTTTTAAATTTTGGACAACAAACGCCAAAACGTCGCCTTTTTCGCGGAAAAAAGTTTACAAACACGCGAAAATCATATATAATGATATACGTAAAGTTATACGCTTGACGATTTTCGGCGCACAACGCGATGCAAACAACGCGTCCGATATTTTTCGGTGCGGAACGGAGAAAAGGGAAATGTCCGAAAAAATTTATAAATTATACCCCGAGTGCAAGGATTATCTCTGGGGCGGAGAAAGACTGAAAACCGAATACGGAAAAATTACCGACAAAACGCCTTGCGCCGAAAGTTGGGAACTTTCTTATCACAAAGACGGACCGACGAAAATCGCCGACGGAAGATATCTCAAAGACGTTCTCACCGAAGAGGATCTCGGAGCGAATTGCAAAAAGTTTGAGTTTTTCCCCGTACTTATTAAACTCATCGATGCAAAGCAGAATTTGTCCGTGCAGGTTCATCCGTCCGACGAATACGCTTTGAAGAACGAAAATTCTTACGGCAAAACGGAAATGTGGTATATTGCGGACGCGGCGGAGGGCGCGGGAATTTATTGCGGATTCAGACGCGATACGTCGAAAGAGGAGTTTTTGCGTTATCTCGACGAGGGGAAAGTCGAAGAGTTGCTCAATTTTATCCCGGTGAAAAAGGGGGAGAGTTATTTCATCGCGTCGGGAACGGTGCATGCGATCGGCGCGGGTTGCCTTATCTGCGAAATTCAGCAGAACAGCAATTTAACTTACAGGGTTTACGATTACAATCGCCGCGGCGCGGACGGAAAACCGAGAGAACTTCACGTCGATAAGGCGGTTAACGTAATAAACTTCGGCAAGTATTTGCCCGCGGTTTTCGACGATAAAAATAAAAACGGCGAACACGACGACAAAAAAGACGAAAAAATTATTGCGGAATGTAAATATTTCCGAGTGAGAGAGATTAAACTCCACGGCGAAACGAAGATAGATAACGACAGGAGTTTCACCGCGATAACGGTCGTTTCGGGCGAGGGAAAAATCTCGGGCGAAAATTTTGAGGAAAACTTCGGAAAGGGCGACAGTTATTTCATATCTTGCGCCGCGACGGCGACTTTAACGGGAAAAGCAACCGTTATAGCAACGGATATACCCGAATATGCGGCTGTCGCAACGGATATACCGGAGTAGCCGGGCATACCGGAGCAACCGGTTGCGCCGGAAAAGTTTTTCACTGATTTTTTCGGTTTATATCTCGCAATTTTTAATTAACCGATATATAATAATTCACAAACAGAGGAATGCGGGTAGGGGATATCCGCGAAACAAGGAGTTATATTATGGACTCGTATAAAGAATTAAGGGACGACGGACTCGTAAATCCGGAAAATATTATAGTCAGTCCCGAAATAAAAACCATACCGATGGTCGCGCTTCGCGGTAAGGTTATTTTGCCGAACGTTTTCACGTCGTTCGACGTGGGCAGGCTCAAATCGCTCGCCGCGATAAACGCTTCGGTAGATACCGACGACGCGCTTATTTTCGTTTCCGCTCAGCGCGACGCCAAGGTGGAAGAACCTTCCGAAAAAGACGTTTGCAACGTCGGCACGGTTTGCAGAATAAAACACATAACCCGCATGCCGGGCGACAACATAAAAGTCAACGTAAACGCGCTTTTCGCCGCGGAGATAGTTTCTTTCGAGCCGAACGACAATTATTTTCTCGTAACGGTCAAGGAGAGAATCCCGGACGACTGCGACGACGCCGAAACGGAGGCTTATTTCCGCGTGGTGAGAACCGAACTTGCGGAATTTTTAAACCTGCCCGAAGTTAAGGTTAACAAGGACGTTTTTGCGAACGTGCTTGCGCTCGAAAAACCCGAGGAGTTCGTCAACGCCGCTTCTTACAATATGAATTTCAAAGAGGGCGACAAACAGCAGATTCTCGAGTATTCTGCCGTTAAGGAGAAACTCTACGCTTTTTTCAATTTCCTCGTTCACGAAAAGGAGATAATCAAAACCGAAAAAGAAATTTCGGATAAGGTTAAGGCGAGCGTTGAAAAAAGCCAGCGCGAGTATTATCTCAGAGAACGTCTGAAAGCGATTCATAGCGAACTCGGCGACGATGAGGACGAAAAAGACGAACTCAAAGAGCGTATTCTGGCTAAAAAGATGCCGAAAGAGGTGGAGGAGAAGGCTCTCAAAGAGTTTTCGAGAATGGATAAAATGAATCCGTCCTCGCCCGATTACACAGTGCTTTCCACTTATCTCGACTGGCTTTTGGATCTTCCCTTCAATGAGGCGAGCAAGGACAGAGAGAGTATTGCGGAGGCTAAAAAGATTCTCGAAGCCGACCATTACGGGCTTGAAAAAATCAAAGAGAGAATTATCGAATATCTTGCCGTGCTTAAACTCACCGGCAAAACGGGCGGTTCTATTCTTTGCCTTTACGGTCCTCCGGGCGTGGGCAAAACGTCTATCGCCAAATCGGTGGCGCGGGCGCTTGACAGAAAATTCGTGAGAATGAGTCTCGGCGGCGTTAAGGACGAAGCCGAAATCCGCGGTCACAGAAAAACTTACGTCGGCGCGATGCCCGGCAGAATTATGTACGCGATGAAAGAGGCGGGAACGGTCAACCCAGTTATTCTGCTCGACGAAATAGATAAACTTTCCAGCGACCTTCGCGGCGATCCCGCGAGCGCGCTTCTCGAGGTTTTAGACCCCGAACAAAACGTCGCTTTCCGCGACCGTTATCTCGAAATACCTTACGATTTGTCCAAGGTCATTTTCATCACCACGGCAAACTCGCTCGAAACTATCCCATCGCCCCTTCTCGACAGAATGGAGGTTCTGGAACTGAGCGGTTACACGAGAAACGAAAAATACGAGATCGCAAAGCGTTATCTCGTGCCGAAAGAAACGGTTAAAAACGGGCTTGACGTTAAACGCGTTAAGTTTGAAGAAAGCGCCGTTTATCGACTTATAGATGGGTTTACGCGTGAAGCGGGCGTGAGAAATCTCGAAAGAGAGATAGGCTCGGTGTGCAGAAAAATCGCAACGGAAGTGGCGAGCGGAAAGACGAAAAAGAAATTCGATATCGACGATAAATCGATTGAAAAATATCTCGGCGCGGACAGATTCTCCTATACGGACGAACTGAGAAACGACGAAGTGGGCTGCGCAACGGGACTTGCCTGGACGCAGGTCGGCGGAACGACGCTCCCCGTAGAAGTCGCTCTTTTCAAGGGAAAGGGCAACCTTTATCTCACCGGAAAACTCGGCGAAGTGATGCAGGAAAGCGCGAAAATCGCTTTGACTTACGTTAAACTTCACGCCGAAGAAATAGGCGTTGACGGAAAGAAATTCGAGGACTACGACGTTCATATCCACGTTCCCGAGGGCGCGACGCCAAAGGACGGACCGAGCGCGGGCGTAACGCTCGCAACGGCGATAACTTCGGCGTTCACGGGCAAAAAAGTTCGCGGTGACGTGGCGATGACGGGCGAAATTACCTTGCGCGGAAAAGTTCTGCCTATCGGCGGGCTTAAAGAAAAGGCGCTCGCGGCGTTCAGACTGGGAATAAGAAACGTGATTATTCCCGACCGCAACAAAAAAGACCTCGAGGAAATACCCGACAACATAAGAAACGAAATGAATTTCATTCCCGTTTCGTCCGTAGGCGAAGTCCTTAAAGTCGCCGTCCGCGAATTCTAAACGGATTACGGGCGTTGTTCAAGCGGTTTTCAAACAAAGTAAAAAGCAGTAATCGGGGGATTTCATCGATGATTATCAAAAACGCAACGTTCATAACGTCAGCGGCGTCGCCGTCGCAGTTCATAAAGCCGGACAAACCGATAATAGCGGTGGTAGGCAAATCGAACGTGGGCAAAAGTTCGTTCATAAATATGCTCGCGAATCAGAAAAAACTCGCGAAAACGTCCGACACGCCGGGCAGAACGCGGCTCGTCAATTATTTCGACTTCGGCGAATTCGTTCTCGCCGACCTGCCGGGTTACGGCTACGCGAAGGTTTCCAAAGCGGAAAAAGAGAAGTGGGGCGTTACGATGCAGAAGTTTTTTGCGGACAAATCAAACGCGAATTACGTTTTTTCGCTCGTCGATATTCGCCACAAACCCACGGCGGACGACGTAACGATGGTTAATTTTCTTCATTCGTGCGCGTTTTCGTTCAGTTTCATCGCTACAAAAGCGGATAAACTTTCGAGAATGCAGGTTAAAAAGAACGTGGAGGATATCGCTCGCTTTTTCGCGGTGACGAAGCAGAACGTGATTGCCGTTTCGTCGGAAACCCGTCAGGGGAAGGACGAAGTGCTTGCCAAACTCGACGAAATTCTCGAAAACATCGCCCTTTACGGTCCGGGCAGCGGTCGGGATGAGGACGATGAAGAGGACGAGGAGGAAGAAAATGCAGAATAAATCGACGTTATTCAGGGTTATTTCGATAGTTTTTTACGTGCTTGCGGCTCTGTTGTTTTTTATGCGAACCGAAGAGAACGGTTATATGACCTTCGCCGTGATTTCGCTTGCGATCGGCGCGGTCTTCAGTTCGGTTTCCGCCGCGATAACGTTAAAGAATAAGGATAAAAACGACGCGGACGACAGCACGGACGAACAAACAAACGATAATCCCGAGAAAAAATAAAATCGGAAAACGGCGTTAAAACGCTTGCGTTTTTCGGGATAATGTATTACAATCGAATCAACTTAACAGTAGAGATAGAGGCGCAGGGCTTAAAAGTAACCTCGTTCATAACCCGTCGAAGGGGAACGATGCGAAAGGAAGTCTTGCCGAAACCGTTGCGCGTTCGCACCGCGCGGCAGGTTGGGCGTCGATAAAACATATCGGCGACTGTCGCTTTTTGCGGAGGGCTATCGTGATATCAGCGGATTTTCCCGTGAGTATTGCTATGCGGCTCTACTCACGGGTTTTTATTTTCTTTCAGGAGGAGCATAAATGAAAAACAGACGCTCGATATTTTTAGTACTGATAAGCGTTTTTCTTATTTTTGCCTGCAGCGGTTGCGGCGGAAGAAATAACGCGAAACTCACTTACGTCGACCTTGTAAACAACGACACGGGGTTTGCCGCCACCGACGCGGACATCGCCATAGCCATAGGGCTTAAGAAAGGCGACGCGTATAAAGACAAGATGAATCAGTTTCTCGATAAACTCGCCGCCGAAAAGCAAGAAGAGATCATGGGCGGGATTATCGGGATTTTAAACGACGAAACCGCGACTTTCACGCCGCGTTACGATTTTTCGTCCGTTACGGGCGGAGTTCTGAAAGTAGGAATGGAGTGCGCTTACGAACCGTATAACTGGACTCAGGACGACGACAGAAACGGCGCGCTCCCGATAAAAAACCTGAGCGGAAAATACGCCAACGGTTATGACGTTCAGATAGCCGCTATGGTCGCCGCTTCGATGAATATGACAATCGAAATTTATCAATACGAGTGGGAGAGCCTTATCCCGGCGGTTCAGAGCGGAAAACTCGACGCTATCGTCGCGGGTATGAGCCCCACGGAAGAGCGAAAAAAGGAAGTCGATTTCACCACGCCTTATTATCGTTCCACGCTCGTCGTTGTGACGAGAGAAGGTTCGGTCATCGCCGACGCGAAGAGTCTTGAAGAAATCGATAAAGAGGGGGTTAAAGTCGCGGGGCAACCGGGAACTTTCCACCTTTCCGCGCTTAAATCTCAGACGAGCAATCTTACCGTTATAGACAGCCTTGCGAACTTCGTCGATATGAGAATCGCGCTCGAAGCGGGAACGATTGACGGTTACGTCGCCGAACGCCCCACCGCGAACGCCGTCTGTAACGCGAAAAACGGCGAAGAAGAAGGGTTTTTCGTTTCGGTCGGAAACATTCTGAAAACGTATTGGAAAGACTTTCTGAAAGGTATAGGTTACACACTTTCGATAGCGTTGATATCCACGGTCGCGGGGCTTTTAATCGGCTTGATTATAGGCATCGTGAGAACGATTCCGCGCTCGAAAAAGAAGTGGGTGGCGGTTATTCAGAAAATCGTTGACGTGATATTGTCCGTTTATATCGAAGTGTTCAGAGGCACGCCGATGATGGTGCAGTCGATGGTTATTTACTGGGGTTACGCGTTCGCTACGGGCGGCAACACGCTCAATCTGTTTTTCTCCGCGCTCGTCATAGTTTCAATTAACACCGGCGCGTATATCGCGGAAATCGTGAGAGGCGGAATAATTTCGATAGACAAAGGTCAGTTCGAAGGCGCGAGGGCGCTCGGAATGGGGCATGTTCAGACGATGGTTCACGTTATTCTGCCGCAGGTTATAAGGAATATTCTCCCCGCCGTTTCCAACGAATTCGTCATCAATATCAAAGATACGTCCGTCCTTAACGTGATAGGCGTAACCGAACTTTATTTCTTCACGAACGTGATAGTGAAGCAGACGTATAAAAACTTCCCGATTTACTTCATATGTTGTGTGATTTACTTCATAATGACGTTCACCATCACGAGAATTTTAAGGCTCGCGGAAAAACTTTTAGCCGGTAAGGATAATTACACGATCTGCGGTTCGCAGACGGACGCCGCCGCGATGATAAAAGTTACCAAGGAGGGAATTCCCAATGACTGAGAATATCATAAGCATTAAAAATCTAAAAAAATCGTTCGGAGAACACGAAGTTTTAAAAGGCGTCGATCTCGACGTAAAAAAAGGCGAAGTCGTTTCCGTAATAGGCGCGTCCGGCTCGGGCAAAAGCACCATGCTTCGCTGCATAAATCTGCTCGAAACGCCGTCGGACGGGGAGATACTTTACAACGGACGGAATATTCAGTCCGCCGATTTCGACGTCGCGGAATACAGAGCGAAAGTGGGAATGGTCTTTCAGCAGTTCAATCTGTTCAACAACATGGACGTGATGAAAAACTGCGTAATAGGGCAAATGAAGGTTTTAAAGAGAAGCAGGGAAGAAGCGGAAAAAATCGCGTTGGAATATCTCGGAAAAGTGGGAATGAGCGCGTTTATCAAAGCCCGCCCCGCTCAACTTTCGGGAGGTCAGAAGCAAAGAGTTGCCATCGCCCGCGCGCTGGCTATGAATCCCGACGTTCTTTTGTTCGACGAACCGACTTCGGCGCTCGATCCGGAAATGGTCGGCGAAGTTCTTTCCGTAATGAAAGCGCTTGCAAACACCGGACTTACGATGATAGTCGTAACTCACGAAATGCAGTTTGCCAAAGACGTTTCTTCGAGAGTGGTGTTTATGGACGGAGGGTTTATCGCCGAGGACGACGCGCCCGAAGTTATTTTCGGAGAGCCGAAAAATCCGAGGACGAAGGAATTTCTGTTCAGGGTTTTGAACAAGGATATTTAATGCGTAGGGATTTCATTCGTTATCACTAACATTCGTAATATTGACGGCGCGGCTCGCCCTTTGTTTCAGCAAAGGGCGAGCCGCGTGTTTTAACGGTATTTTTTCTCGCAGAATTCTTCGGGTTTTATAACGATTCCCTTTATGTTTTTGAAGGCGAGGTCGGGTTTCCGTTTCGCCTTTTTCCTCGGCTTTTTCGGGGCGGCGGGTTTGCAGTCGGCGTTGCGGATATAGTAAATTTTAGGGTCGGGTTCATAGGCGGGCGCGGGAATATCGTCCTTTTTCCGTCCGGCGTCGTTCATTTTTTCTTTAACGTAGTTTCCGCCGAATTTAATAAGACAGGCGAATCCGAACGCCGCGCCGAACACCGCGACGAAAAGCAATATTATCTGATATGCTTCGGGCATAAATTTATTCCTCTTTTTGTTTTACTTTCCGTCGGAATTGTGGTAAAATATAGTTGCCGGCGGCTGAATATAGTATAGCGCGTCGGGATGAAGTTAAAAAGACAATTATTGTCGGAAATCGTCGGAATGTGTCGCATTGATTCCGCAGGCGTATAAAACCGATAATAAAAGTGGATAATTATTATAAATTAAAAGCGAGGTTGTGATTATGAAAGGTAAAGAATTGAAGATCCGGGAAAAAACCGCGGACGTAAAAACCACAGACGTAAAAACCACAGACGTTAAAAATCCCGAAAACGTCGCCCCGGACACGGGAGCATCTCCGGTTGTAGTGGTCGAAAAAGAAAATCATAACGAAACGGTTTATACCGACGCGGCGCAGGCTTACGATACCAAGTCGACGGAAAAAGACGACGTTCGTTCCGATGATTTTTCGTATTCGTCAAAAAACAATGCGAACGCGTATGAAGAATTTAAAAATCCCGGCAACGGAAACAAAAACGACGACGAAACGTTTTCGCAGGAGCCGCGTTTCGGCAATGATAAAACCGATAAGGCGTCGGTTATCTTCGGGCAGAGCGAAGATGAAATGCGCCGCGAGTTCAAAGCGTTCAAAGCCGCGAAACTCTTCAAAAAATTCGATTGCGATCTCACCGATATCGTCAGTCCCGAAGTTCTCGATCAGAAACTTATCGAGGTAAAAAATTACGGATTCGGCGGAGTCGTCATAACCCCGCAGAAAATAAAAATCGCCAAAGAAAAACTTGCCGGCACGGGCATCGAAATCGTTGCGGCAGTTTGTTTTCCGCTCGGCGAGGAAGCGTTCGGGGTAAAGAAGTACGCCATTAAAAAGGCTTTTGAAAAAGGCGCGGACAGAGTTTACGTTCCCGTCGGAATTTCCACGGTTAAATTCAACGCGACGGACGTTATGAAACGCGAATTTAAGAAAATTATCAGAGCCGCCAAAAAGAGAAAGGTTTCCGCCGTTCTCGAAAGCGGAATAATGACTTCTGCGGAAATCGAAAAAGCGGTTAAGGTTCTTAACGCCGCGGGCGTAAGGTCGTTTGTTTCGTCCTCGGGCTTTTTCGGCTCGGGCGAGAGCGTTTCGGCTGTCAAGAGTATAAGATATTATCTTGCCGGCGGAAGCGAAATCTGCGGATTCACCGCGAGCAGAAAAAGCGACGAAGCGGTGGGGCTTATGTCCGTTGCCGACAGACTTTTCGTCAAAAACGCCGCCGAACTCGCCGCAGACATAAAAGCCAACCTGAAATATTAAACATTACCGCGTTGCTTGATTTTTTTGAGTCTGATACGCTTGACAAGCTGCGGGATAAGTTGTAGAATGTAGCCGAAATCTTTGGGGCGGAGTGAAAATCTCCACCGGCAGTGAAGTTCCCTTTTTTCGGCGGCGGACAACGGTTTTGTCTGCAACCTAGCCACAGGTGATTGTGTTCGGACTCGGTCTTGCCATGTGTTTTTGACTAATACATCGTTGCGTTTCGCGTGTTATACGTATAGTATTAACGCGCTCACGCGCCTTGTCTTAGCCTAAAAACGCAAGGCAAGACTTGCTGGCAACCAAAACGTCGTTATTTACGATGAATTTTGGCGAAGGCGAACGCAGGCGTACTATACGTACTTCAAGCGAGCATTTGACAAAAGGCGCGGAAATAACGGCGTTTTGGCGGGTTCTAACGCAATCACCTGTGGCTATGGAACGAAGTCTGCGAGAGCGCGGCTGTAATTAACGGCTGTCGGCCCGGCAAAACGGTCGGGCTGAAAACACGCGCTTTGACGGGGTGAAATTCCCCGACCGACGGTAAACCGTATGTCGGCAACGACGAATCTCTACGGTAAAGTCCGGATAAGAAAAGATTCATAAACTGCGAATCAAAGAAGTTTATTATTTGCCCCGTCCGATTTCGGACGGGGCTTTTCGGAGGTTAAAATTATCATGGAGCAAAAAAAAGAGCAAACAACGGAACGGGAAGTCGCAGAAGAAAGCGTTGCCGACGAAAAAAAAGATGAAGCGGCAAGCGAAAAAAAAGAGGAAACGGCATGCGAAAAAAAAGAGAAAAAGATAAGTGAAAAAAAATCAGGTCCGTTCACGGCGAAAAAACTTGCGCTTATAGCGGCATTCACCGCGCTCGCGTTCGGCGCGTCTTTTCTTGATTTTCCCGTTTTCCCCGCCGCGCCGTTTTTAAAACTCGATTTTTCGTTCGCGATTATGCTTATCGGCGCTTACATGCTCGGCGCGTTGCCGGGCGAAATAACGGTTATCGTGTTCACGCTGTTCCGTCTGCCGCTCAGTCAGACGGGAATGATAGGCGAACTCGCAAACTTTATAATGGCGCAGTTTTTCGTCGTTGTTCCGTCGCTTATTTACGAGCGTAAAAGAAAATTTTCGGTCGTGGCGATAACTCTCACCGCCGCAACTCTGATTATTTCCGCGGTGTCGCTTCTCATAAACAGATATCTCCTTTTTCCGTTTTATATGCAGGACGGAGCGGCGGCTTTTTTTGCCGACGTGTGGTATCTGATCATTCTTTTCAACCTGATAAAAGGAGCGTCAAACGCCGTCATAACCGTGTTATTATATAAAAGACTGAAAAAAATACTTCACAAATTCCTGTAAAAGGTATATAATCGGTATATGGTAAAAATTACGAAATCACGCGAAGAAACGATAAAATTCGCCGAAGAATACGGCAAAACTCTGCGCGGTGGCGACGTGCTTCTGCTTGACGGGGAAATGGGAGCGGGCAAAACCGTTTTCACAAAGGGGATAGCCCTCGCTCTCGGAATCAATGCGGAAATAACAAGCCCCACTTACGCTTATCTCAACGATTACGACGGAAAACTTTATCATTACGATTGCTACAGGCTTTCGTCCGGCGAGGACGCCGAGGCTTTGGGGCTTACGGAGTATTTTTACGGCAACGGCGTTTGCGTGGTGGAATGGAGCGAGAACATCGCCGACGTTCTGCCGGATAATTGCAAAAGAGTGAAAATAGAAAAAATCGACTTAAATACACGGAAAATTACTTATTAAAGAGGATGAAATGAACTATCTTGCCATAGATACGAGCAGAAGCAGCCTTACGGTTGCCGTTGGCGGAAAAAATAAAGCGGTGAAATTTTTGCCCGATTGCGCGCTTACGCATTCGGTCGTTCTGATGGGCGAAATCGAAAACGCGCTCGCCGAAGCGGAAATCGACAAAAAGGATATCGACGTTTTCGCGTGCGCCGTAGGTCCGGGATCTTTCACGGGGATAAGAATAGGCGTCGCCACGGTCAAGGCTCTCGCTTACGCGCTCGGGAAAAAGGTTCTCGGCGTAACCTCTTTCGATTCTCTTGCGTATAATGTATCAGACGGGCGTAAAAAACTCGCCGTAATAGACGCAAGGCACGGTAATTTTTACGCGTGCGGATACGCCGCCGACGGGCAAATCGACCTTTCGCCGCGGTTTATCGATACCGCCGCGCTTTGCGGGCTGGCTCGGGAATACGAGATAATCTCGGACGAAAAAATCGAGAATTCCGACGGGTTTTCTTATTCGGTTGCCGACGTCAAAGACGGATTTATAAAAGCCGTGGAGACGAATCTCGGCAAGGCGTCGGAGGACGCGGAAACGCTTGTTCCGCTTTACGTCAAGAAAAGTCAGGCGGAGGAAGAAGCGTGATAGGGGGTGCGAACGGTAACGCGAACGCCGACAAGCGCGAAAACCGAAGCGGACACAAAAACGTAAGCGAGAACGGAGAAGAAATAACCGTCCGCAAGTGGGTAAAAGAGGACTGTTTTGCGGTTTCGGAGATCGAAAAACTTTGCTTTTCCGATCCGTGGACGGAAAAAATGGTTATCGGTTCTTTTTCGGACGACTATTTTCTCGGCTACGTTGCCGAAACCAAGGGGAAAATTATCGGCTACATCGGTTTGTCGGTCGTTTTCGACACCGCCGACGTTCTTCTCGTCGCCGTGATTGAGAAATATCGCAGGCGCGGCGTTGCGAAAACTCTTCTCGCACGCGCTTTCGAAGAAGCGAGGGAAAACGGCGCGGAACGCGCGATGCTCGAAGTGGACGTTAAAAACGCGGCGGCAATCGGGTGTTATCTTTGTTCCGGGTTTAAAAAAATAGCCGAAAGAAAGAACTATTACGGAGCGGGGAAAGACGCTTTTATTATGGAGAAAATGTTATTAAACGACTTATAGGCGGACTTTCCGCTATCGTTGAGGGGCGTGGCGAAGTCCTTTTGGCGCTTCACGGCTACCTGGCAAGCAAGGAGAGTTTTTTAAAACAGATACGATTTTTCTCGGCGTTTTATAAGGTCGTCGCCGTCGATATGACGGGATTCGGCGAGTCGCCGGGAATGGAAAAACCTTATTCCGTGGACGATTATAAAAACGAAATCAAACGCGTCGTCGACGAACTCGGGGGTGAAAAGTATAATATTCTCGCTCATTCTTTCGGGGCGAGGGTGGCGATTAAACTCGCCGCCGAAGATAAACGGATAAACAGAATAATTTTTACGGGCGCTGCCGGCTTGAAGCCGAGAAGAAGTTTGAAATACTTTTTCAATAGGGCGTCTTTTTTAATGCTCAGAAGGCTTGTCCGAAAAGAAAAACTCGAGAGGTTTTATTCGTCCGATTATCGCGCCTTGTCGCCTGTGATGAAAGAGAGTTTTAAAAAGATCGTTTCGGAAAATCTGGAGTCTTACGCAAAAAAAATAAATGCAAGAACGCTTATTTTAAGCGGAAAAAAAGATACGGAAACGCCGCCTTATTCGCAAAAAAAACTTTGCAGGCTGATAAAGGGGTCGCGCCTTGTTTTTATCGACGGGGGACATTTCTGTTTTGCGGATAATTCGTCAAAGTTCAACGCTGCGGCGTTTTCGTTTTTAGCGGAGGGGTGAAATTGCGGAAATGATTTATTTTTTTGTTGCCGCCTGTCTTTCGGCGGTATGCGTTTACGTCTGCTTCGGCAGAAAATTCTTCGCCGTTTTTCAGCAATGCGCTTATCGATGCGGTGAATTTTTCGGCGCGCTTAAAAAGGAGTGCAAAAACGAAATTGAGTATTTATCGACTTATAGCCTGACTTTTTTCGTTTATTCGCTTGTTTTTTCGCCGCTTTTCGCGCTTGACGACGTTTTGTTTTCAACGGTGTTTTTTCTCGGAACGTTTGCGTTCGCGCTCGGCGTTTTTCTGAAAAACCGTCCGGTGAAAAAGGTGAGAATAACCGCAAGATTCGCAAGGATGACCTTTGTTTCGGTTTTGCTCTTTGTTTTGTCGACAGTCGGCTTTTGTTACGTCGGTTATCTTGTCCTCGGTTATGATATTCCGCTTTGCCTTATCCTTTCGGCGTCGATAACGGTCGACGCGCTACTGTTGCCGTTTTTTATCTGCGCGGGGTGCGGCGCGTGGCTGCCGTACGACAGATTAACGTTTGAAAAATCCGTAAAAAGGTGCAAACGTAAACTCGACGGTTTACCCGGTCTTATCAGAATCGGCATAACGGGCAGTTACGGTAAAACTTCCGTCAAAAACATTCTCGAAAAGATGCTTTCGGTAAAATATCGGGTAGTGGCGACGCCCCTTTCTTACAACACTCCGCTCGGGATTTGTAAAGCCGCGGAGAAAATAAACGCCGAAACGGAAATTTTTATTGCGGAAATGGGCGCGAGAAAGCCGGGCGACATAAAGGAACTTTGCAATATCGTCCGCCCGGACGTGGGGATTATAACGGGAATTTGCGGTCAGCATCTGGAAACTTTTTTATCTGTCGAAAACGTAAAATCGACCAAAAACGAACTTATAGCCGCGCTTCCGCTCGACGGCTACGCGTTTTTTTCCGCCGACAGCGCGGGCAGCCGCGAACTTTTTGAAAAGTGCGGTTTAAGCAAATGTCTTGCCGGGGCGGGCGGCGGCGAGGTGTTCGTCGAATCGGTCGAAGAGCGGGAAGACGGGACGCATATCGCGATGAATATCGGCGGCAAAGCGTATTCGTTCACGACCGAACTTCGGGGACGGGCTAACGCGGGGAATATATGCCTTGCGGCGGCAGTCGCTCTCAAAACCGGCATTTCGCCCGAAAGGATCGTCGTTGCGGCGGAAAGACTGAAGCCGTCGCCGCACAGGCTCGAAGTTATCAGAGCGAACGGCGTGATCATAATCGACGACAGTTACAATGCCAACGTGGAGAGCGTGAAAGCCGCCGCGGAAGTACTCGGGTGTTTCAAAGGGAAAAAATACGTCGTCACGCCGGGTGTCGTCGAAGGGGGAGCGTCGGCGGAAAAAATCAACGCTGACGTTGGGGAAATTCTTTCGCGCGTGGCGGACGAAATAATCGCCGTCGGGTTTAATTCTGCCGACATCGCGGAGGGAGCGTATAAGGGAACGTATAAGGGAACGTATAAAGGAACGGATAAGGGAACGGCGGTCGTCGAGGCGAACAATATCGAGGAGGCGAAAACGATTCTCAACGCGAAACTGAAAAAAGGCGACGCGGTACTGTTTCTTAACGATATTCCCGACAGATACGGCGCGTGAATCACGGCGTATCAGATGTGAAAAACAAGATGCGGTGCATAAAATACGGCGTATCGGAATCGAAAAATAAACAAGATACGGCGCGTGAATTACGGCGTATCGGAAGCGATAAATAAATAAACAAGATACGGCGCGTAAACCGACGTAAAAATCCCGAATCTTGTCGCGACTTTCAAAAAAACATATTAAGGAGGGTTAAATGAAGAACGTTCTTGTATTTTTCGGAGGGGTTTCCTGCGAACACGAAGTTTCGGTTATCACGGGCGTTATGACGGCGAATTGCCTTTCGGGCGAGGCGAACGTTTATCCCGTTTACATCGACACCGAGGGTAAATGGCATACGGGTGAGAAATTGAAGGATCTTTCCTGGTATAAAACTCGCGATTTTTCCGAGGTTACGCCTGTGAGCGTTTTCGCGGGAGATAATCGCCTTTACGCAATAAAGAAAAATAAAATAAAAGAAATATGTCGCGCAGACGCGGCGATAAACTGCACCCACGGGCTTAACGGCGAGGACGGAACGCTCGCGGGGGTTATGAGACTGAGCAAAATCGCGTTCGCTTCGCCCGGTTTGTTCCCGTCGAGCGCGGCAATGGATAAGTATTTTACAAAACTCACGCTAAAAGGAATAGGCGTTGAAACTCTGCCTTACGTAAAAATGAACAGGATAAATTACGTAAAAAAACGCGAGTTCGCCGCGAAGTACGTTTCAAAGCGGTTGAGTTATCCCGTAATCGTTAAGCCCGCCAATCTCGGGAGCAGTATAGGAATAAGCATGGCGAAAAACGGTTTAACGCTCAACGCCGCGCTCGATAA
>ENA-OYXB01000321-OYXB01000321.1-human-gut-metagenome-genome-assembly--contig:-NODE-321-length-20273-cov-9.567761_pt1 | contig 20273 bp, 18 predicted proteins | sample MGYA00244176_ERZ653409 | MGnify/ENA primary metagenome ERZ653409 (study PRJEB26926, sample SAMN06164912) | human gut metagenome | biome: ENVO:00009003; feature: ENVO:2100002; material: ENVO:00002003... | reverse complement strand
CCTGGCAGATGGACACAAAGTAAGATGCTGGAAATATGTTGAGGAAGGAGGAAGCACAGATGGGAGCACCGCTGCTCGAAATTCATGATCTGCAAAAACACTTCCTCGTCAAGAAGAGCTTTTCCGCCAAGAACCGCGTCTACCTGAAAGCGGTAGACGGCGTCGATCTGACGATGGAAAAGGGCGAGACGATCGGCCTGGTAGGTGAGTCCGGCTGCGGCAAGTCCACCTTGGGCCGCACAATCTTAAAGTTGCACTCGGTTACTGGCGGACAGATTTTATACAATGGAACGGATATTACCAAATACAGCCCCGACCAGATGCTGGAGTACCGCAAGAAAATGCAGCTGATCTTCCAGGATCCGTTTGCATCCTTAAACCCCAGAAAAACCATCATGCAGTCGGTAGAGGCTCCTCTTGATCTCGGCCACGAGATCCCGAAAGAGGAAAGACGTCAGCGCGTCATCAAGATGCTGGGCGTTGTAGGCCTGAGCGAAAAATATCTGAACAAGTACCCACATGAGCTTTCCGGTGGCCAGCGCCAGAGAATTGTAATTGCAAGAGCGCTGATCAACAACCCGGAGATGGTTGTCTGTGACGAGCCTGTTTCTGCACTGGACGTTTCGGTCCGCTCCCAGGTACTCAACCTGCTCAAAGACTTGCAGGAACAGATGAACCTGGCGTACCTGTTCATTTCCCACGACCTGAGCGTTGTACAGTACATCTGCGATAAGGTTGCGGTTATGTATTTGGGCAAGATTGTAGAGATTGCGAACAAGGAGGACCTCTTCCAGAAGCCGCTGCATCCATACACCAAAGCGCTGTTGTCGGCTATTCCTGTACCGGACATCCATCACAAGAAGGATGAGATCGTGCTGGAAGGCGAGGTCCCAAGCCCATTGAAGCCGCCGAAAGGCTGCCGTTTCCACACCCGCTGCCCATATGCCACCGCACGGTGTGCAGAGGAAGCGCCACAATTGGTCGATGTAGACGGCAAACGCAAGGTAGCATGCCTGCGTTACCAGGAGATCAACAACTAGAGGGGAGTGCATAACGATGCTTTATATCAATCAGAGAAAATATCCTGATATGCCTTATGAGCACAACCTCAAAAATGGAGGAGCTCCCGCGGACAAGTCCAACATCTCCTCGGCAGGCTGCGGACTTTGCTGCCTGTGCATGTTGGTTGAAAATATGACCATGCACAGCATGAGCCTGGAAGAGTGCCGCCAGATGGTCTATGACCTGAAGGCAAATATGGGAGCTGGCAGTGATCTGCAAATTATGGGTCCTGCTGTAGCAGAAAAATTTGGTTTAACCTTTGAAACAACGAACGATATCAACAAAATGGTCGCGCATGTACACAACGGAGGTATGGCAATTGCCAACTCCGGCGGCGACCGGGAGGGCTATGAGGGCGTCTTTACCCACGGCGGCCACTATATCCTGGTTGTCTCGGCCAACGAGACCGAGGCGTGCATCCTCGATCCAGCGCTGGAGCCCGGCAAATTTGATTCTCCGGGAAGAAAGGGCAAGGTAGAGGTTTGCGAGCCGTTTGCTTACTGCGATTTCTCTGTACTCAAAAAAGATTGCGAAAACCGCAGCCCGGCCTACTATCTTTTTGCCAGAAAACGGTAAGATATTCAGGAGGTGAAGTGCGATGGATTTAAATCTTTACTTAAAGCAGCTGGAGACGCTGGTCAACATCGACAGCGGTTCTCACAATGCGGCGGGCGTCAACAAGGTGGCAGATGTCATTGAGGGCTGGTACCGCGATTTGGGATGGCACGTCATCAACCATGATGTCGGACCGGAAGCGGGAAGATTGATGGAGATCAGCAACCGTCCGGCCGATCACTACGATGTTATGTTTGTAGGACATATGGACACCGTTTTCCCAGACGGAACGGCTGCAAAGCGTCCGTTCTCGATGGACGAAGAAAACGTATATGGACCAGGCGTTGGCGACATGAAGAACGGCGACACCGCGATGTATCATGTAGCACTCAATGCGGATCCAAAAGTTTTGGAAAACCTCAACATCTGCATGCTCTACAACCCAGATGAGGAGATCGGCAGTAAATACTCCCGTGAAAAGATGGATGAAATCGGCCGCAAGGCGGATATCGTCGTCGTCATGGAGTCGGCGGGCAACAAAGGTACCCGTCACTGCTTTGCACGAAAGGGCTCGATGGGATACGAGCTGGAGTTTCACGGACAGGCAGCTCATGCGGGCTTTATGTTCAGCGTAGAGAACGCTTCGGCAGTGCTGGAGATGGCACACTACGTTGTAGAGCTGATGGGCATGGCCAGCCGTGAGGACGACACCACCGTCAATGTAGGTGTTGTTTCCGGCGGCACGGCGTCCAACGTCGTACCGGATTTTGCAAAGCTCACCGTAGAGATGCGCTTTAAGAAAGAATCGGAGCGCCAGCGCATTGAGCAGGCAGTACAGAAGATGGTGGATGGAGAGCCATTTGTCAAAGGTGTACATACCGTCATTGTCAAACATCGTTCTTCTCCTCCGATGATGAAATCGGAAAAGACTGCCGCATTCGTCGAGAAACTGCATAAGATTGCCGACGATCTGGGCATTCACTTTGAGGAAAAGGATCGCGGAGGCGGCTCGGATGGCAACCATCTGTCCCGTTGCGGCAGCGATCCGATCGTTCTGGACGGCATGGGCCCACACGGAGCGCTGGATCACAGCGAAAAGGAATACGGTTATTATCCTGCAGCTGTCGATTGTGTCCGCCTGTTGTGTGCTATGCTTGAGCAGATCAGCAAAGATAAGCAGCAGAAGGCATAAATATTTCATTTCAAAATATGTTGGAGGAAAGGGAGATACGCATTATGGAAATCAAACAAATAATCACAGAAATCAAACAAAAGCTGGACGCTAAGGGCGGCCTGAAGCACGTTTACTTTGTAGCTTGCGGCGGTTCCAAAGCAGCCATCTTCCCAGGATTGTACCTGCTCCAGAGTGAGGCAAAGACATTCAGTGCCACCACCTACACCAGCAACGAATTTGTACATGCTACTCCAAAAGAGCTGGACGAGCGCTGCATCGCTGTAATCTGCTCGCTGAAAGCTACTCCAGAAACGGTAAAGGCTGTTGAGACTGCCAATGCAAAAGGTGCCATCACCATTGCAATGACCGGTTCGATGCAGACTGGCATGGCTAAAGTTGGTCAGTATGTTGTTGTTTACTCCAACGGCCAGCCGCAGGATTACAGCAACTCCAACCAGTCTTGCTCGCTGCGCATCGGCTTTGAGCTGCTGCATCAGATTGAGGGCTGGGACAAATACGACAAGGCAATGGATGCTTACCAGTACATCAACGAGATCGTAGACGAGGCCAAGAAAGAGTGCTTGCCGGCGGCTCAGGCTTGGGCTGAGAAGGAAAGCAAAGAGCCAATCTTCTATGTACTGGCTTCTGGTCCGAACTACGGCGTTGCATATTCGATGTGCTGCTGCCACTTCATGGAGATGCAGTGGAAACATGCGGTTTGCCTGCACACCGGCGAGTATTTCCACGGCCCATTTGAGACCACCGACAAGAAGCTGCCGATGGTTCTGATTATGAGTGAGGGCAGAACCAGAGCACTCGATGAGAGATGCCTGAAGTTCTTAAAGACCTATGCAGAAAACTTCATCGTCATCGACTTCAAGGAGCTCAACAAGGGCAGAATTGATCCAGACGTTGTAGAGTTCTTCAACCCAGTTGTCCTCATCCCGATCGAGCGGTACTATGTCTTCCAGATGTCCCAGATTACTGGTCATTCGATGGACGAAAGAAGATATATGTATAAGGTTGAATACTAATCGTTTAGCGATTCTCCAAAATATGCAGTAACTGCAAAGCGAACGCGCAGCAGGGATGATTCTTCCTTAAAAGAGCCCCTGCTGCGCGTTTGTTCTTCTATGATATGCGGTGTAGGAGATTTTTTGTAGTTTATTGTAAGTTTGGTGTAAAATAAAGAAAAAAACAGATTGTTTTTTTCCACTTTTTGGCAACTAATCCCCTTGTATTGTGTTCTTACAATATATTATAATTAGAATAATCTCTGTGAAGATGATATGATCAAATGATGCCAATGATGAAGGGGGGAAATGAGGATGTTGGAGCCTACTGCGATTACGCCATTATATGTGCAGCTGATGAGCATGGTCGAAGAGGAGATCAGCTCTGGACGGTACCATACTGGAGACCGGTTGCCAACCGAAAAGGAAATGGCGGAGACCTTTCACATCAGTATCAACACGGTGCGCCGGGCAGTGGACAAGCTGATTGAAAAAGGGTTGGTTGAGCGCAAGCAGGGAAAAGGAACCTTTGTTACTAAGCCAAAATTTGAGCGCAATATGAAAAAACTGCAGAGCTTTACAGAGCTATGTCACCAAATTGGTGTGAAGCCGGGCGGCAAGATGCTCGAAAATAAGGTGGTGACAGCAGACGAAAAGACAGCTACACGGCTGCAAATTCCAGCAGGCAGCAGGGTGGTCTTTTTGTCCAGAGTTCGCTATGCCGATCAGGAACCGGTGGTTATCGAGGGAAACTATTTCCCGATGGAGTATTCTTTTTTGCTGGACTGCAACTTCGACAACAATTCTTTGTTTGAGTATATTACAGAAAAGACCGGAAAACGTATTGCAAGTTCGGAAAAACGCATCGAACTTTGCCGGGCAACCGCCCAGGAGGGAGAAATCCTTCGCGTAAAAAAAGGGGAGTATCTGCTCTATGTCAAGAGCACAGCCTATGATGAAAACGGCATTCCAATGTATGTCGGCACACAGCTGATCAATGGGGAGCGCTTTTCACTTTATGTTTATGAATCGGCTATTTAAAAAAAAAGAGCACCGCAGTTTTTCTGCGGTGCTCTTTTTTTAATTATGCGAGCGGATTATAGACGGTTCCGACGAACAGCGGAACATCATCTTTTGAGGTAATGGCAAAGAGGAAGGGGCGATCGAGAGAGAAGTTGTACTCTTCCACGGGGCCGAGGATGCTTGTGCATATCAGATCAATTTTTGTGTAGGCAGCAGCTTTACAACCATTTTCATCGACTTCGACGTGGCTCTCTTGCTTTACATTGGATACAGCAACTTTTTTATCTGTAATGCCGGAAAGATTTGCATTGCCGTCCAATAAATCGCCAAGTCCCAAATCTCGCAGAGTGTTGGAAAGGTCGAACTCGCTATCAAAGCTAAATTTTGGCAGCTTTAAATGTACATCGGCAGTTTTTTCTGCCTCTTCCGGCTGAGCAGAAAGAATTTTAGAGAGGGTTTCTTGATCGAGGAGGGAGGAGAGCTTTTTTCCCTCCTTTGGAAGGACAAAATTCATCTTTTGACCGTCTAGGAATGAAACAGAAAAAAAGGTATATTGATCTGTGTCGTAGTAGGTGGAAAGCTCAAAGGTTTGGTTCATGTAGGTGGCATCGACTGTGCTGCCGTCCTCAAGAGTGAAGGGCTCTTCGGTGTTGTTGGATGCGTCAAAGGTGTCTTCCCAGGCTCCTTCAAAATAAAGTGTATTGATAATGGACAGAATCTGATCTGGGTTTACAGAAATGGAAGGTTGGATTGTATTGCCCGATTGTTCAGAGATCCACTTCGCTATAGCATCCGCAGTTGACTGTTTGGAAAAATCCACCGAATAGCTGGAAGCGTAGAAATCTTTGGCGGCGTTTTGCGCGAATGTTTCCTTGATTGGAAAGCCTTCTTGCAGCCAGAGAGAGTTGGCGATCTTGAGGACATCGTTTTCCTCTTGACTGTAGTTGCTGTTATAGAAGTTGCGCAATCTGTTTTTCAGGACGGTCATGTTGCTGGACTCAAGTGCTTTTGCAATTTCTCGTGCGGTCTGGCCTTGTGCTCCACTGCCGAGAAGTCCGAGCGCATAGGCAAAACTGATAGGTGAGTACGTTTGGTTTGTTCCTGCGTTATTAAGCAGCATGGCAGATGTTTTTGCTCCAAACTGCTGGATGCTTTTGGCAAAGGCTGCGGCGCTCTGATTGGCTTCTAAAAAGTTATCCTGGTCTTCTTTCTCTCCCGTTGCACTGCTGTTTGGCTGTGTTACGCGAACCAGCGGCTTTATTTCCTTTTCTTTTGCTGGAAGGACGACGATGGAAGAGCTTGGCTTTGTACCGATGCTCTCGGCACTGTATGGCACTCCTGCCATAGAAAGCAGAATGGCTGCACAGAGAACTGCTGTCGTGATTTTTTTCATGATGTTTCAAACCTCCCGACATTGATGTCTACAATGATGAGTAGAAGGACCTTCTATCTCTATATGTGCTCTTTTTGCTTTCTTTTCCTGCATGTCATCAAAATAAATTGACTTGTTTCACATGAAACATTTTTTGACTTTTGATTTCTGCAATAGATGTTTCATGTGAAACATTCAGCGCAGCACAAATAAAAAAATTTAAGTTTCACGTAAAACATTTGGACAGGGGGAAGGAGATAAAAAAGTGTGTTTCACGTGAAACAGGGAGAAAAGACAACCTTTTTCTTTATTTTCGCTGTCAAATATGCTATAATCAAACTAAATCTGATGATTTGCGCGGCAGCGCCGGGAAAGGAATGTGGATTATGAGCAAAGTAATCGCGGTAGCAAATCAAAAGGGCGGTGTCGGCAAGACGACCACCGTTATTAACCTGACCGCGTGTTTGGGAAAATCGGGCAAAAAATGCCTGTTAGTAGATATCGATGCACAGGGCAACGCGACAAGTGGCCTGGGCATCAACAAGAGAGAAGTGCAGTGTTCGACCTATGACCTGTTGGGAGGAGAGCAGAGAGCCTCACAGGCCATCATCAAGACCCAGTTTAAAAATGTGGATCTGATCCCGTCCAGCATTGACATGGCCGCAGCAGAGCTGGAACTGGGCGATGTAGAGGAGCGCACCATGAAGCTGCGGCAAGCATTGGCCTCGGTGCGGGAAAATTACGACTACATCCTGATTGACTGTCCGCCGGCAATGGGACTTGTCACGCTGAATGCCTTTGCTGCCTGTGACAGCGTGTTGATTCCGATCCAGTGTGAATACTATGCTTTGGAGGGATTGTCTCAGCTGATGGCGACCATCAAACAGGTCAAACGGCTTTACAATCCGATTATCGAGGTGGAGGGCATTCTGCTGACCATGTATGACCGCAGACTTCGCCTGACAGAGCAGGTGCAGCAAGAGGTGCAGAGCCATTTCCCGGACAAGGTGTACAAGACGGTGATCCCGCGCAATGTGCGGCTGTCCGAAGCGCCGAGCTTTGGCATGCCGGTGCTGTATTTTGACAGGCTCTCCAAGGGCTCTCGGGCGTATATGGATCTGGCAAAGGAAGTCCTGAAAAAGAATCGTGTAAAGAAAGGATAGGGGAAGCAGGATGGCAAGGACAAAAAAAGGAGGACTCGGCAAGGGATTGGATGCCCTGTTTATGGATAACGAGGCGATGGACACGGCAGGAGAAGGCGGTGTGGTGACACTTCGTCTGAGCCAGATAGAGCCAAACCACGATCAGCCCCGCAAGGTGTTTTCGGAGGATGCGCTAAACGAGCTGGCCGATTCAATCCGTGAGCACGGGGTATTGCAGCCGCTGTTGGTTCGGCCGCTGCCGGGAGGAAGCTATCAACTGGTAGCAGGCGAGCGGCGTTGGCGTGCGAGCCGGATGGCAGGCTTGCAGGAAGTGCCGGTTGTCATCCGCGAGATGGATGAAGAACAGGCGATGGAGATCGCGCTGATTGAAAATTTACAGCGTGAAGATCTGAACGCCATTGAGGAAGCTGCCGGATATAAGCAGCTGATGGAGCGGTACGGTATGACACAGGAGCAGGTGGCCAAGCGGGTTGGCAAGTCCAGACCTGCCATTGCAAATGCGCTGCGCCTGTTAAACTTGCCGGAACAGGTCATGGAGATGGTGGGTAACGGGGAAATTTCTCCGGGACATGCGCGGGCACTGCTGGCTTTTGACGATCAGGATAGAGTGGTTGAGATTGCGCAGAAGGTCAAGAGCGGACGTTATTCGGTGCGGGACATCGAGCGGATGGCCAAAACAAAGCAGGAAAAGGAGGAAAACCCACAGCACAAACAAGCTGAATGGGGAAGCCAAAACTCCTTTTACACCGAAATGGAACTTGCGCTGCGCACCGAATTGGGGCGCAAGGTCAAGATTGTACACAGCAATGCAGGCGGTGTATTGCAGGTGCAGTTTTTCGACGAGGATGATCTAAAAGAATTGGCTGAAAAGCTCAGCAAATAAAAGTAGTATGATTGCTCGATTTGAGTCTAAAAAAGGGGGTAAAGAGCAATGAGTGCGACAGTGGATTTCTTTGAACAGGAATTTATTGTGGGACAGTATGAATGTGACTGCAAGGGAAGAATGAAGGCCGGGGCGCTGATGTCTCAGTGCCAGGCCATCAGCACCAATCACTGCAATGAGCTGGGATTGACTTTAGAGGTCTACAGAAAGACCCACACCGTCTTTTTGCTGGCGAAAGCTTCGCTGGAGATCTATCACGACATCAAGGTGGGGGATAAACTGCGGGTGACCACCCGGCCATCCGGCCCCAAACGCGCCATCTTTAACCGATATACCAGCTTTATAAACGAGCAGGGGGTAGAGGTTGCGGCGCAGGATGCCAAGTGGGTTTTGGTAGATACCGACAGCTGGAAGATACTGCGCGACCCGCCGGAAGAGCTGAGCTTTCCATTTCGCATTCAAGATGTGCCGGAACAGGACCTGTCTATCCCAAAAATTAAGGATGCAAAGCAGGTTTCGGTGGAGCGTGTGACCTATTCCCGCACCGACGACAACGGACATCTGAACAACACCCAGTATGCGGACATCATTCTGGACAATCTGCCATTTTCTGCGACGGTGGAGCGAAAGATGGAGAAGTTGGTTATCAACTATCACAACGAGGCAAAGATGGGAGAAGAAGTCGGCATCTTTGTGGAGGAATTGGGCGAAGAGCAGGGGATTCCTGCTGGAAAATTGGGCTATTATGTAGTAGGAAAGAAATCAGACGGGAAAAAATGCTTTGAAGCGCTGGCGCGCTTTTGTTAAAGATCAGCAGCCTTGCAGGTACACCTGCAAGGCTGCTGATGGAATAGGCACCGTTCTAAGAGAAAAAATGTAAAAAAATGGAAATTATTCTGGCAAAAAGAAAAAAATAAAAAAGTTTAAAAATCCTCTTGACAAAAAAATAAATTCGTTGTATAATTTAGGACGTTGATCGCGGCGAAAACAATCGCCGTGTCTGCTTCTATGGCGGCATAGCTCAGCTGGCTAGAGCATTCGGTTCATACCCGAAGTGTCGATGGTTCGAATCCATTTGCCGCTACCACGCGAAATTCTGCCCACTTCGGGCAGTTTTTGATATATGTGCGGCCCGTTGGTCAAGCGGTTAAGACACCGCCCTTTCACGGCGGTATCGCGAGTTCGATTCTCGCACGGGTCACCAGAAAAAACGGATTCCGATTTTCGGAATCCGTTTTTTTTCGCCCTTCTGGGCACTGACGAAATGTGACAAAAATTTTGAATCCTGAAAGAATCTTTAAAAAATCCCGAAACTTTCTTCAAACACTCAGCAGGCATATCCTGTAAACTAAAAGGCAGACGATACAAGGGAGATGATCTTTTGCTGGAAGTGACAAACCTCAGCAAGCATTATGGCCAAAAACAGGCATTATCCTCAGTCAGCTTTTCCATCAAAGGCCGCGAGGCGGTGGGATTTTTGGGCGTCAACGGCGCGGGAAAAACCACCACGATGAACATCCTTACCGGCTATATTTCCGCCTCGGACGGCGACGTGACGGTAGACGGCGTCGATGTACTGACCGAGCCGCTCAAAGCCAAAAGCAAAATTGGCTATCTGCCAGAGCAGCCCCCGCTCTACCCGGATATGAAGGTGGGGGAATATCTGAACTTTATCTATCAGCTCAAAAAGGTAAAGAAAAATAAAAAGATCAGCCAGAATAAGGAGGACTATCTGCGGCAGATTATGAAGTTAGTCGGTGTGGAGGATGTTGAGCAGAGAATGATCCGCAACCTCTCCAAAGGCTACAAGCAGCGCGTTGGGTTGGCACAGGCGCTGATTGGAGATCCTGAAATCCTCATCCTCGATGAGCCGACTGTCGGACTGGACCCCGCACAGATCATCGAGATCCGCGAACTGATTCGCGAACTTGCCAAGACGCGCACGGTGCTGCTCTCCTCCCACATCTTGTCAGAGGTGCAGGCTGTCTGCGACCGGATCATCATTTTGCATCAGGGAAAGATTGTGGCGGACGGCAAAACCGAGCAGCTGGCGGATCAACTTTCCGGGCACCTCCAGGTCGATCTGGAAATTGAAGGAAGCCAGAAAACCGTTCTGGAAACATTGCGCAAAATTCCTCAGATTAGACAGGTGGAATCCACCGGAGCAAATCACTACATTGTCTATCTGCCGGATGACTGCACCGACAGCGTACCGGTGCGGCGCGCCATCTTTAAGGCGATCAGCAACACCGACTGCGCGATCCTCTCGATGAGCCGGAAGAACTACAGCTTGGAAGAGGTGTTCCTGCGCCTGACTTCCGGAGATGCGGACAGCGCAGATGACGTGCAGGAGGAAAGCCAACCGTTAGAGGAAGATAAAGCTCAAGAGGCAGACGAGCACAAAGAGGAGGAGACAGGCAATGACAGCAATTTATAAACGAGAGATGCGCTCCTATCTGACATCTGCTGTGGGATATGTATTCCTAGCGGTGTTTTATGCGATCTCGGGGTATTATCTCTTTGCAACTTCCCTGGTGAGCAACAGCACCGATCTGAGCTATGTCTTTTCCAACCTTTTTTCAATCGTCATCTTTTTGGTCCCGATGCTGACGATGCGCTTGTTCAGTGAGGAGCGCCGGCAAAAAACCGAACAGGCACTGTTCACCGCGCCGGTGCGCTTCACCGGGATCGTGATGGGAAAATTTTGGGCCTGCCTGACGATGTACCTGCTGGGCATGGGGATTACGGTGGCATACTATCTGGTGATGTGCGCCTTTCAGATTCCCGACTTAGCGGTATTCTGCGGAAACTTTTTAGGCCTTCTGCTCTTGGGAGCGGCACTGTGTGCCATTGGCCTGTTTATCTCTTCCCTGACCGAAAGCCAAGTCATTGCGGCGGTGGGCTCACTTGCCATCGGCCTGTTTTTGCTCTTTGCAAACAGCTTTACCCCGGTTGTATCCAACGAGTTCATTGTCTCGCTGATGGACGGCATCTCCTTTTATCAGCATTATCTCGACTTTACACGGGGACTGCTCAATCTGTCTGACCTCACCTTCTTTGTCAGTGTGACCGCACTCTTTTTGTTTTTGACAGTACGGCACCTGGAACGTCGCAGAATTTCTTAGGAAGGGGGAAGAGACGATGAACGAGAATCGCGAACTTGACAATTTAAACCCGCAGGAGGACCCAAAAGCCGCGCACAAAAAGAAACGTGCTGCGCGTCGGACGACCCGCAGACAGAAATATCTGCTGCTTTCAGGGGCAACCACCTTTTTGATTGTGGTGGCGCTGGTACTAATCAACGTCCTTACCGTCTACATCACCGACCGGTATCCGGTCACCGTCGACCTGACACCTCAAAAGGTCTTTCAGCTGACCGACCAATCCAAAGAATACATCGCGCAGCTGAATCAGCCGGTATCGGTACAGGTTATGACCTCAGAAGAAAACTTCATCTCCGGGGGAGAATATTATGTACAGGCCAATGAGGTCCTCAAGGAATACACCAAATATTCCGATCAGATTACCCTGGAATATGTCGACCTCTTGCAGAACCCTTCGCTTGCATCCCAGTACGAGGACATTCAGATTGGGGATATTGTGGTGTCCAGTGGAAACCGCTCCCAGACGCTGACCGCCTACGACCTATTTAATGTCGAGAGCGGTTCTTACTACGGCAGCTACATCACCTCCTCCAAAGCCGAGCAGGCGATGACCTCGGCAATCCTCAACGTCACCTCTGAAACGCAGGTGAAGGCGGGCGTGCTGACCGGCCACGGAGAGCAGTCGCCTGACGGCCTGACCTCTCTGATGGAAAATAACAACTTTGAGATTGTCACCATCACCCCGGCCACCGAGGAGATTCCGCAGGATGTGGATGTGCTGATCTGGATGGCACCGATCAACGACCCCGACCAGGAGGTGCTGGACCGGATTGATGCCTTCCTGTCGGACAACGAGGACAAGACGCTTTTATATTTTGCCGACACCACACAGCCAGAGCTGCCGCGGTTGCAGGCCTTTTTGGAGAAGTGGGGCATTGGGGTGGAGAGCAGTTCGATTATCGAGACGGACAGCCAACACATCATCAACATGAACCCGTACTTCTCGACCACCACCATCCTCAATGACAAGCTGACCGACACCATGACCGACACCTCTATCCCGATCACCATGCCGTTTGCACGGCCGCTGGAGCAGGTGTACGAGACCAACATGGACATCAGCACCGAGATCTTGCTGCAATCGACCGACACGACGACAACCATTCCCTATGGCATCACCGAAGACCAACTGCAAAACTGGACGCCGGAGGAATATGGGCCGTTCCCGTTGGCTATCCTCTCCACCAAGAGCTTTGAGGACGGAAGCACCAGCCAGCTGCTGGCCTTTGGTTCGGCGGTCTCGCTGAGCGATTCGCTGCTTTCGAGCGGCTCCTTCTGCAATGCGGATTACTACCTGTCGGTACTCAACACCCTGACACACCGCGAAAATGTCATCTCGATCCAGTCCAAGACGCTGGGCGGACAGGAGCTGGGACTAAACACCATGCAGGTATTTATTATCGGTGTTGGGTTTATGATTGTGCTGCCGGTGGTTGTATTGGTGTGCGGACTGTATCTGTGGTACAAGCGCCGCAACGCATAAAATCAGTCCAAAAGGATGTGGCAGCCCGTATGCCGGAAGGTAAGCAAAGTGCTGCGCATCAGAAAGGAAGGTTTCTATGAAAAAACAGACAGCCATCCTGGTGGGAAGCTTGGTGGTCGTGGTGGCGCTGGTTGGGCTGCTGCTCTTTTTGATGGCCCGCCTGGATGCACAGGAGGAAAACGAACAGGTGGTGGGTTCCTCCGAGCAGGCAATCTCGCTGATGCAGTTGCCGGTCGAACAGATCAATACCCTGACCATCCAGAATCCGTCCGACCAGTTTACGCTGGTCAACGAGGGGGACGGCTTTGTAGTCGAGGGGTTGGAGGAATGTTCGGTATCCGATCTGAACATCAACAATCTCACCGATTGGTTTGCTGATCTGACCGCAGAGCGCCAATTGGTCAGCGCGCAAGAAATGACGGTTGGGGCTTCTGAAGAGCAGTTGGAACAATACGGATTGGATAATCCGTCCTATAAAATCCAAATTGTAGCGGCAGACGGAGCGGTTTACACCCTCTCCCTGGGCGATGAGGCGCCGGACGCAAGCAGCATCTACGCGCTGTACGAGGACGGAGTCTACCTGCTAAACGACGACATTTTGGACAGCGTGTCTAAAGATCGGTACTCCTTCCTCGACAACGAGATCACCGAGGTGGAACCGACCGACTATGACAAGGCGGTCATCGAGCTGTCCGGCACGGTGCGCCCGGAACCGATCACACTGGAGATCTCCACTGTGGAGCAGCAAGAGGAGGAAGCCTCCGAGTCCTCCGAGGAAAACGGCGTCACCACTACCGAAGAACGGCAGTACACCCTGACTGCACCCACTGTACAGGCGATCACCGAGGCGTCTGCAACCCAAGTGACCGATGGACTGTACTCCCTGTACGCCAACGAGATTGTGGCAGTCAACCCAACCAGTGAAGAGCTGGCGGCCTATGGCCTTAACGACCCGTATTCCATCGTATCGCTGCAGGTTGATGGGGTCCAACAGTTTACCCTGCGGTGCAGTGCACCCAATGCGCAAAACTATGTGTATATGACCAAGGATGGATCACCATTTGTATACATGGTTTCGGCCAGCCGCCTGAGTTGGCTGAAGGTGCAGGTGGAACAGCTGACCCAGACGGTGTATGAGCCGGTGGCGCTCTCCGAGCTTTCCTCGTTGGAAGTGGACGGAGGGGACGACTCCTACTACTTTGCAGTTACCCAGAATGGGGAGGATCAGTCGGTCACCTGCAATGAGGAGTATGTCGATGCGACCCTCTTTGCCGAGCTTTATCAGACCATCACTGCCATCCCGCCGGATGATTTGACCAGCGCCGAACCGCAGTTTGATCCGGTGCTGACCATGACGGTGCGTTACCTCGATGAGGGTCGGTCGGAAGATGTCTTTGTATTCTACCCGACAGGCGACGGCAGAGTCTACATTGAGCTCAATGGGGAGATTCGGTACGCTGTTTCGCAGGACATCGTTTACCAGATTTTGGATAACTGCCAGCAGGCAGTAGAGGGCAAGGAAATCACTGCCCTTGGATAAAAAGGAACTTTACCCGAAGGGGAGAAAGCAAACCAGGCTTTCTCCCCTTTTTTTGTAATTTCCATCCAGTTTTCGACAAATTGTATTGGAATTCTATATACAGATAAAAATAAAACAGCCATATATTCCAAATTGGAAAATAAATTTGCAATTCCCATCTTTGTGCCGGGCGCAATCTGTGGTATAGTGAAAGAAAAGAAACGACGAAAGGACTGTTTTTGGATGGATATGATTGCGACCCTGTCAAAGGAGCTTTCGGTGCCAGCAAGGCAAATTGAAAGTGCAGTGCGGCTGATGGATGAGGGCAACACCATTCCTTTCATTGCGCGCTACCGCAAGGAGGTTACAGGGGGATTGGACGACACCGTGCTGCGCGCCCTCAGCGAGCGGCTGAGCTATCTGCGCAACCTGCAAAAGCGCAGGGAAGAGGTGTACAGCCTGATAGAGCAGAGCGGCAAGCTGGACGAGCAGGGCTTGTCTGAGATGCAGCGGATGTTGGAGGCGGCGGGAACCCTCTCCGAGATTGAGGACCTGTACCGCCCCTACAAGCAAAAGAGGCGCACCCGGGCCTCGGTGGCGCGGGAGAAGGGGCTGGAACCTCTAGCGGAATTTCTCAAGGCGCAGCGTCCGGGCAGCGATCTGCAAAGAGAGGCAGGCCGGTATGTGGACCCGCAAAAGCAGGTGGAGGATGCGGCAGCGGCCATTGCTGGAGCGCGGGACATCTTGGCAGAAGAGATGAGCGACTCGGCGTCTCTGCGCGCCCAACTGCGCGAATATCTGTTCAAAAACGCCCAAATTTCGACAACAAAGGGGACAAAAGAGAACCCAATATACCAAATGTATTTAGAATATAGCGAGGCGGCGCGCAAAATGCCCTCGCATCGGGTGCTTGCCATCGACCGTGGAGAGCGGGAAGAAGCGCTCAAGGTGAGCGTTGAGATCGACCGGGAGCACTGTGTGCAGATGATGGAGCGGGCGATCATCCATAAGGGTTCTCCTTTTAAGGATGTGTTGCAGGAAGTTTGTGCGGACAGCTTTGCGCGGTTGATCTTTCCGTCGCTGGAACGAGAGCTGCGGGCCGACCTCACCGAGCGGGCCTGCCAACAGGCGATGGCGGTCTTTTCAGAGAATCTGAAGAACCTGCTGATGCAGCCGCCGGTGAAGGGAGCGGTGACGATGGGGTTTGACCCGGCCTACCGCACCGGATGCAAGATTGCAGTGGTGGACGCCACAGGAAAGGTGCTGGACACAACGGTGGTCTATCCAACGCCGCCGCAGAAAAAAACCGAGCAGGCAAAGCAGGTTCTCTGTACATTGATCCGTCGGTATGGGGTGACGGTAATCGCCATCGGGAACGGAACTGCCAGCAAGGAGTCGGAGATCTTTGTCGCCGAGCTGCTCAAGGAGCTCAACCCGACCCTTCCCAATAAGGTCGCCTATATGGTGGTCAGCGAGGCGGGCGCCTCGGTTTACTCGGCGTCCAAGCTGGGAGCGGAGGAGTTCCCGCAGTTTGACGTCTCGCTGCGCAGCGCCGTTTCGATTGCGCGCAGATTGCAGGACCCCCTGGCGGAGCTGGTGAAGATTGATCCAAAGGCGATCGGTGTCGGGCAGTACCAGCACGACATGCCGCCAAAGGAGCTGGACGCCGCGCTGGGCGGCGTTGTGGAGGACTGCGTCAACCATGTGGGGGTGGATCTCAACACGGCCAGCGGGCCTCTGCTCTCCTATGTAGCGGGGATCAACCAGGCCGTTGCCAAAAACATCGTCCTCTATCGGGAGGAAAACGGCAGTTTTTCTTCCCGCAAACAGCTTTTAAAGGTGCCTAAGCTGGGCAAAAAGGCTTTTGAGCAGTGCGCAGGATTTTTGCGCGTGCCGGAGAGTGACAATCCACTCGACCACACAGGGGTACACCCAGAGAGTTACGGCCCAGCCAATGAGCTGCTCGAGCTGTGCGGCTATGCGCTGGAGGATGTGCTGACGCCAAAGATCGGGGAGCTGCCCAAGAGGGTGGCGGCCTTAGGAAAGAAGAACGAGGTGGCAGCGCGCATCCAGGTTGGAGAGCCGACACTGGAGGACATGGTGGCGGAGCTGACAAAGCCGGGCAGGGACCCGCGTGACGAGCTGCCAAAGCCGCTGCTGCGGGAAGATGTGATGGAGCTCAGCGACCTCAAACCGGGGATGGTGCTGACAGGTACCGTGCGCAATGTGACCGACTTTGGCGCCTTTGTGGACATCGCTGTACACGAGGATGGACTGGTACACATTTCCCAGATCTGTAACCGGTACATCAAACATCCGTCCGAGGTGCTCAAGGTGGGGGACATTGTGCGGGTGAAGGTGTTGGAGGTAGATACCCAGCGCCGGCGCATCTCGCTGACCATGAAGGACGTCGACCGATGAGAGGGGAGGAAGTGGATTGTTTGGCAAACGGCTGCCCGATCGGGCGCTGACCTGCTGGCGGGTCCAGCTGTTGCTGCTGTGCATCCCGCCGGCATTTATAGGAGGATTTCTCTACTACACAGCACCCAGGGCCTTCACGATCTTTACGTTTATCTGGATATCGCTTTACCTGCTGCTTTGTTTTTTGTATTGTCCAATGTATTGGAGACAGTACCGCTATGCGGTCAGCCGGAGCATGGTGAGGGTGCGGCGCGGGGTGCTGTACAATCAGGTGGATGCAGTGTACATTCAGAATCTGCAATACACCATCCTGAGCCAGAGCCTGTTGCAGAGAATGATGGGCTTAGCTACCCTGCGGTTATATGCAGCCGGAGGAGTCGTGCGCATCCAGGACGTCCGCCTGGAAGAGGCGCGGCTGCTGCGCATCCAGCTGGGCAAGAGGATGGAGAAGCGGCCGTACAGTGGTCAGCCGCCACAAAGTCAGCCGCACAAGGAGGGGGACAAGCCGGATGGAGAGAAGGAGTAACTGCTTTCGCCCGCACCCGCTATACATCCTGTACAGCCTTTGGCGGTACCTGTTCATCCTTTTGCTGCCGCTGCTGCGCGGCCTTTACTATGTCGTCATCAACAGCTTTACCCTGACAGGCGGCTTTTCGCTGGCAGTCAATATCTCCTATTGGCTGCGGGGCGCCTGGGTGGATGTGCTGTCGGTATTGGCCTTTTTGTCGGTGGGCATCTTGTTGTGGGCCACCTTTATCATCGAGGTCTCTGCAGACGGGTTGCAGGTGCGCAGGGGAATCTTCCGCAGAGAGAGCACCTTTTTGCCCGCCTCCAAGTTTACCTGTATCACGACGGTGGCTCCGCTGCGGCTGCGGCTTTTTAGGGCGGTGGAACTGCGGCTGGATACACCGGGAGGAACGCTTGCTCAGGCGGACCTTGTCGTGATGCTGCGTCGAAGAGATTGTGCGCACATCCTTTCCACATTGCAGACCCCCGCGCCGGAAGGTACTCCGGGGCACACCAGGACCTATACTCCCAAAAGCCGCTATGTCTTTGTGCTGGCGATGATCACCTCCAACTCGTTTGCGGGGATGGTGCTGCTCTCCACCCTCATTACCCAGGTGGGCAGCATTTTGGGCGAGCAGTTTTCCGAGATGATCTACGGCACCTTTGAGAATGTGGCCCGCACGTTGGCCTTCGGTGTGCCGCCGGCGGCGTTTGCAATGGCGAGCATCCTGGTGTTTGGCTATCTGTGTGCCTTTATGGCGAGCTTATTTCGCCACGCCAACTTTCATGTACTGCGCAGGAAAAATCTGCTGGAAGTGCGGGCGGGGTTGCTGACACGGCGTTCCTACCGCATTGCGGCCGACCGGATTGGCTATCTGGATATCCGGCGCTCGCTGCTGACCTGTATCTTGGGGGTCTATTCTATCTTTCTGTCCACTGTGGGGTACGGGAAATTTCGGGACGATGTCTCGGCACTCATCCCCTGCGTGCGAAAAAAACAGTTGGAGCGCTCGCTGCGGCTGCTGCTGCCGGAGTACAAATTCTCACAGCGCCAGGTGGCTCCGCACCGCTTGCGCTCCGCTTTTCGATATATTTGGCGGGCGTTAGGGCTGCTGCTATTGGTGGTACTGGTGCGGGCGGTTTTAGAGGCGCTGTTTCCGAGCTGGGTGGAGTTGATTGATTGGGTCAGCTTCATGGCAGGGGTGCCGTTGGTGTGGCTGCTGGTAGTCAAGGTGATTGACCTATTTACGGCGGGCCTTTCTTATCACGAAGGCTGTTATACTCTGCGGTACTCCAAGGGATTTTCGCTGCACGCAGTGGTGATCCGGCCGGAACGCATCGCCAAGATCCACATTGGACAGAGCCCCTTTCAACGGCGCACGGGGCGGTGTGATGTATACCTCTACTCCTATTCGGAGGGAAGGCAGAGACATCATCTGCGGGATTTAAAGAAGGAAGAAGTAGAAAGGATGTTTTCCTTTTAGGTGATAGAAGTAGAGATTTCAAAAGGGCAAAGCCATACGGCTTTGCCCTTTTGTTTTAGAAGAATATCGGAAGGAGAAAGAAGGGGGGTTAAGAGCAGAACAGGTGCGCGCCGATGCGGGTGATGACCGGGCGGGAGCGAATCCACTGGTTGGAGGTTTTGTCGGGGTTGTAGTAGTACAGTGCGCCGCCGGTCGGGTCGGAGCCATTTAAGGCCTCGCGGGCAGCTCTGCGTGCCGAATCGGTGACAGCTTCATTGATCTGACCGTCGGTGATGGCGGTGAAGGCTCCCGGCTGATAGACGACGCCGGAGATGCTGTCTGGGAAGGAGGAGGATTCCACGCGGTTGAGCACAACTGCACCTACAGCAACCTGACCGATATAAGGTTCGCCGCGGGCTTCTGCCGAGATGATTCTGGCGAGCAGCTCAAAGTCGGAGTTGGAGACCGAAGCGGAGGAAGAGCTGGAGGAAGAGATGCCGATCAATTCGAGGGTTTTTTCATCGGCCACGCCGGTAGCGGAGAGGCCGTGCTTTTGCTGGAAGGCTTTGACAGCCTCGGTAGTCTGAGTTCCGTAATAGCCGGTGACTGGCCCGTCAAAGTAGCCCCAGGATTTTAAGCGGGTTTGAATCTTGGTTACCTCATCACTCTGGGAACCGTATTGTGAGATGGTTTCCACGCTGGACGGATTGGAAGCCTCAGCGGAGGTGAGGGCGGAGGAGGGAACCTGATAAAAGGCAAAGCCGATGATGCAGAGATTGATGAGCACGAGAATCATCAGCTTAATCAGGTTGGAGGTTTTTTCTCTGGATATCATAATATCGCTCCTTCACAGGATTTTGATGTGTACGGCCTTAGTTTTTCCAGAGGTGGTGGATTTATCCGCACACAAAACAGAAAGATTGCAAAAGAGGATGTCGCACAGCCTTTTGTCAGACAGCATAGCCTGATAATAACCTTTATTTGGAAAGGTAGAAAGGTGGACTGTCTTATGGAAATTATCTGGGTAATTGTCATTGTTGCGGGAGCGTTTACAGCATCGATGCTGCTGAACATCAAACGCCGCAAGAGAACGCTGGAGGAGTTGGCACAACGTGCTGTGCGCTTTGGAGAAAATTGCTATATCGAAGGGATTATTCCCATCCAAAAGGTAAAGCGCATGGCGGCGTTTTATTTAGAGGAGGAGTCGATCGATTCCATGCAGCCGGGGGAGGCAATGCAAGAGATTGAGGAGTGCCTTAAGAAGAATACGGAAGGGGAAGCGGAGACACAAAATCAGGAGCAATAAGAAAAAAGCAATAGGGGAAATTTAAAAAAATCAAATTTCCTGCAAAAAAGGTGTTGACAAAGACGGGAGGATGTGGTAATATAAATGAGCTGTCCGCGAGAGGGCAGCGAGGAAAGCTTCAACAAATGGCTTACCTAAGCCAAAAAGCTCACCTCCATCGTGAAG
>ENA-OYXB01000304-OYXB01000304.1-human-gut-metagenome-genome-assembly--contig:-NODE-304-length-20714-cov-5.125321_pt1 | contig 20714 bp, 18 predicted proteins | sample MGYA00244176_ERZ653409 | MGnify/ENA primary metagenome ERZ653409 (study PRJEB26926, sample SAMN06164912) | human gut metagenome | biome: ENVO:00009003; feature: ENVO:2100002; material: ENVO:00002003... | reverse complement strand
TAGGGCACACACGATTTCCAGTCGTGCGCCTTAGACCAGCTCAGCCATCTTTCCATAGTGGTTTTCGCTGCGTACACTCGACTCGCAAGTGCCTTATTATTATAGCAGTCTGCGGGTTAAAAGTCAAGAGGTTTTTGGGAAGTTTTGTCATTTTTTTGCTTTTCCACTTTTTGCCCGGATGTGGTATAATGGTGACACAGTGTTTTCGTAAAGGAGGACGGCTTATGCAGCTTGTTTGGAAACCGGCAGCGGCCCGGGGACTTGGCCCGGCAGTGGTGGCCCAGAAAGAGGAAGGGGAGGCGGTCCGCTTTTGCCTGATGCCGCAAAAGCAGGACATCTACCTGTTGCAGGATGTACGCTTTGCCCGGCAGCTTTTGCCGCAGGAGCGCGACGCACTCTGGCAGGATTTTTGCGCCCTGATGCAGCAGCGCGGCGCACGGCTGTTGCTGACCTGCCGCGCCGCCCAAAGCTGGTTTGCCCAGCACCCGGAGCACTCCGGGTTGCTGGCCAGCAAGGTCAAGGTCAAACCGGGTTTCTGATAAGCGGACAAGCGGGCAGTTTGCCCGCAGGTTTAATCCGGGTGGATGGGAGAGAGCTGCTGGGAGGCGGCCAGGCGGTATGCGCGGCAGGATTGCAGGTTGTGTTCCATCTCCTGCTCGGTCAGCGGGCGCTTGCACTTGGCCGGGGAGCCAAACACAAGGCTGCCCGGCGGGACGATGGTGCCCTTGGTGACCAGCGCCCCGGCTCCGACGATGCTGTTTTCCCCGATGACCGCCCCGTTGAGCAGGATGGCGCCCATGCCGATGGTGCAGTGGTCCCCTACAGTGCAGGCGTGCAGGATGGCGCCGTGGCCGACGGTGACCCCTTCTCCGACGGTGCAGGGCTGTTCGGGGTCGGTGTGCAGGATGCAGCCGTCCTGGATGTTGCTGTCTGCCCCGATGCAAATGGGCGCGTTGTCGGCCCGCAGCACGGCGTTGTACCACACGCTTGCCCCGTCACACAGGGTGACGTCCCCGACAATGCGGGCGCCCGGTGCGGCGTATGCGGTCCCCTCTACGGCGGGGAGATGGCCGTTTGCTGGATAAAGCATGGTGTTCTTCCTTTCTCTCGTGTTTTTTTTAAAGGGCTATAAATGGGCGGCAAAAAGAGTTTTTCTGTCACAAAGGCAAAAAGAAATGAAAAAAAAGAAAACCTCCTGTGTTGGCAGGAGGTCTTATTATTCTGTTCCGGTTACACCGGCTCAAAGGCGACACTCATGGCGATATTGTCGCAGCGCTCCTTCATCAGCAGGTACAGCTTCTTGCCGGTCTGGCAGAGCGTCTCATCGGCAGGACCGGCCTGATTGTCGGCCTGCATCGCCCAGCTGCGCCCGATTGCCGTTGCGCGCTGGTCCAGCGGGGCATCCTGCTCCTGCTGGAGGCACAGTTTGTAGAGGGTGTAGGCGCGGTACTGGACGAGGTTGTTGTAAAAGTGTGGACGCTCGTCGGAGATGGTGTCGTTGATCTGGGAGGTGACCAGCTTGGAGAGGATGGGGTCGGGCACAAAGTGCCGCACACAGTCCTCGGTCACAAACAGGTAGAGGATGCGCGCGTGAAACAGCTCCTTGTCCGAGAGGGTGATGCCGCCAAATCCGTTGCCAAAGGCCAAAATCTGGCGGCCAAAGCGGATGCCAAGCTCCCTTGCGCGGTCCAGATTGTGGCAACGTTTGTGCTGAAAGTAGCGGTCGATCTCCTCGGCGGAGGGTTCCAGCGGTTCTTTTGGGGCGCCCTTTTGGGGAAAGAGCTTCATGTCGTTGTCGCTCTCCGCCATCAGCATCATTCTGTGTGCACGGTGCTGGTACAAAAAGCAGCCCGCTAAAAATAGCGCCGCAGCCGCGGCCAATATGCCAAAGCTCATCCAAAGCGCCTCCTTTCCCCGTTTTGCGGTGAAGATTTATCTGCGGTCGAGGTATTCTTGCAGCGCGTGTGCCAGCTGATCCGGGCAGGAGGTGGGCTTGGAGCCGCAATGAATCCCCTTAATGCGGGCGATGACGTCCTGTGCTTTCTGACCGCGAATCAGCGAACTGATGCCTTTGAGGTTGCCGTTGCAGCCGCCGATAAATTGTACATCCTTGATGGTGTCGCCATCCATATCCAGCAGGATGGTGCGGGAACAGGTCCCGTGCGTCTGGTACACAAATGCCATGTCTATCTTGCTCCTTTTTTGATGGGAATTAACGCTTTCATTGTATCAGATTTATTGTCCGGCTGCAAGCTCTTTTGCGCGGGCGAATATTTTTTTCAGGTTTTCTTCATCGGTGATCGCGCTGCCCAGCGGATTTGCCTTGCGCGAGCAGTTGCTGCCGTGAAAGTCGGTGCCGCCGGTGACGATGAGGTTGTGCTGCCGGCACAGGTCCAACAGCTCCTTTTGGTCCTCGGGGGTGTTGCGCGGGTGATAGACTTCGATGCCGTCGATCCATCCGCTGGGGGCCAGCCGGCGCACCAGCTCCATCGAGCGGTAGACGCTTGGATGGGCAAAGACGGCCACTCCGCGGGCCTGGCGGATGGTTTGCAGCACCTCGTCCAGTTTGGGATAGACAGTTTTTTCGATGCAGCTGCCTGTGCGGTCGGAAAACAGCTGCTGATAGAGCGCGCCGTAGACGGTGGTGTCGTACCCCAGGTCGAGCAGTGCCTGCATGATATGCACCTTGTAGATCGAGTTGCTGGCAGCGGCATAGCGCAGGATGTGCTCGCGGGTTACCGGATACAGGCGGGAGACGTTTTCGATCATCTTCTCGCCCGAGCGCCTGCGCTCCTCCAATGTGCGGTTGAGCAGTCCCGCCAGCGCGTCCGGCTTCTGGGGAAGATAGCACAGGATGTGTACCCGGCGGCCGGTGTCCTCGTCGAAGGTGGAGATCTCCACACCGGGCAGGATGGTCAGGCCGTAGCGGCGGCCAAGGATTTCGGCGCGCGGCACGCCGGACATGGTATCGTGGTCGGTGATGGCCAGCGCGTCGAGGCCAGCGCGCTTGGCGTAAAAGACGATGTCGTCCAATCCGGTGGAGCCGTCGGAAAGTTTGCTGTGGCAATGCAGATCGCCGATCATGGCAGAAGCCTCCTTTATACTAGATTTTCCCCCATTTGGGGAAAACTGGCTTTATTATATACCAAATGCGGGGTCTTGTCCAGAACGGGCCTCCGCAGCGCCCTGTGCACGAAAAAACAGGGGGAGAGGTATATTAACAAAGCGGCTTTTTTTTGGTATAATAAGACAACAAGCTATTACGAGAATAGGGGAAAAAGAATTTTATGGCTTATCGCATCGAGTATACAAAATTTTCTTCCGTCTTTGCGCTCCCCACTCTGTCCGAGCAGATTCTGTGCACCGCCCCGGATGCGGCGCTGCGGGTGCTGCTGTATCTGATGCAAAACCAGCGCCAGCCGATTGATCCGGGCTACATCGCCGGGCGGCTGATGCTGCCGGAGCAAAAGGTACTGGAGGCGCTGGAGTACTGGAAGGAACAGGGAATGCTGGCAGGGGAGCAGGCAGCTCCCGCCCCCGCCCCAAGCCAGACGGCGCAAGGGCAAACCGCCCGCGTGCAGGTGGGCTTGCAGGCGCAGAAAAAGACGATGGCGATCGATGAGATCGACGCGCTCTCCCAAAAGGACAACAGCATCGCCCAGCTGGTGGAGGCAGTCCAGGCCCAGATGGGCAAGGTGCTCACCCGCAGCGAGATCGAAACGCTGGTCTCCTTTTACACCTATGCGGGGCTGCCGCCGGAATACATCCTTTTGGCGGCCGCACACTGCTGCCAAAAGGCAAAGCCCAATATGCGCGCCCTCTCAAAGCTCCTCACCGATATGATGTCCGAAGACATCTATACTTATGAGCAGGCCGAGCAGTACCTCAGCCGCCGTCAGCTCCAGGACAGCGCACAAGGACAGGTGCGCGCGGCCTTCGGCATCCACGACCGGGCATTAACCCGCCAGGAGTGCCACTACATCGACACCTGGTTTTTGGACTACCACTTTGACATCGCGATGGTGAAGCTGGCCTATGAGCGCGCCATCGACCAGATCGGCAAAGTCTCCTTTGCCTATATCAACAAGATCCTTGCCAGCTGGCACCAAAAGGGAATCACCACCACCCAGCAGGCAGCCCAGGAGCGACAGAGTGCAAAGGCGGTACAAAAGGGACAGCAGTCCTCCATCGACTTTGACCAGATTCAGCACTATATCACCTATGGCGGGCAGGCACAGGGGAAAAAGTAACCGGGACATTTTTGCGCCCCGAAAAACGGGCAAAGACACAATACAGCGGGAAAAACCTATGAAAAAACACACAGCGGTCGCTGGCTGATGGCGGGGACCGGCAACAGAAAAAAGGAGGGGACAAGCGGATGGGTTTTCCAAAGGAAATTTATGACCGCGCATCGGCGGTGCTGGCCGACAGGCGCCAGCGCGCCAGAGAGCAGAGCCAGCGCAACCGGCAGGAGATCTACCGCATGCTGCCGCAGATCGAGACGATCGACGCTCAGCTGCGGCAGATCGGCATGAAGACCATCCAGGCGGTGGCCAGCGCGCCGGAGAATCTGGACAAAATCATCGAGCGCCTCAAAACCCAGAGCCTTGCGCTGCAAAAGCAGAGGGACGACCTGCTGGAGCAGGCGCACCTGCTGGAAGTTTACCGCGACGACGGCTATACCTGCAAAAAGTGCCAGGACACCGGCTATGTAGGCAGCAGCAAATGTGAGTGCTTCCAGCAGCTGCTGCGCAAACAGGCGTTTGAGGCGCTGGGTGCGGCACACCCGCAGGAGTGCCGCTTTTCAAACTTTCTGCTGGACTATTACAGCACCCAGCCGCTGCCCAACGGCGTGGTGCCGCGGGAGAGGATGACGGCGATCAAAAACTACTGCGCGGCCTATGCGCGGGACTTTGCCATCGACCGCCGCCGCCGCACCGCCTCGCCCAGCCTGTTGTTTTTGGGCAACACTGGCCTGGGCAAGACCCACCTGTCGCTTGCCATCGCGGGCCAGGTGATCGACAAGGGATATGGGGTGGTGTATGGGTCGGCACAAAATCTGTTGGGCAAGCTGGAAAAGGAAAAATTCAGCTTTTCTGCCCAGGACAGCGACGAGCAGAGCTACCTTTCGCTGGTGCTGGAATGCGACCTTTTGATTCTGGACGATCTCGGCACCGAATTTTTGAGCCAATTCGTCACCTCGATGCTGTATAATATCATCAATACACGTCTCCTGGAAGCCAGACCCACCATCATCAGCACCAACCTTTCCTTCCAGGAAATCAGCAAGCGGTACACCGACCGGCTGGCCTCCAGACTGTTTGGCGGCTTTGAACAGTTTGAGTTTGTCGGGCGGGATGTGCGCATCCAGAGCAAGATTAGGGGATGAGTGATTGTTATGTATACTGAGAAGGAGCGTGCCAAGCTGCTGATTCAGGCAGCAACAGCATTTTCCACCTACCCTGAGGTGGAGGGGATTGTGCAGGTCGGCTCCGGTGTGGAGGGCTTTGGGGATGTCTATTCGGACATCGACCTGCTGGTTTCCACCTTTCTTGCACCCCAGGTGCAAAAGCTGCGCGAGCGGGTGGAAAGATTGTTTTCGGATGCGGTGTACATCCGCCCGAAACCGCTGGAACAGGGAATCTTTTTGTACATCTTTTTAAAAAACGGACTGGAGTTTGACCTTGTCCTGCTGCCCACCAAGGCGTTGCAGGTGCGCTCTTCCCATTGGAAGATCCTCACCGACAAGACTGGGCAGGTGCTGCAGCGGATGCACTCCTCCCAGATTGAGGAGCTGGACCAGCAGGCCTTTCGGGGGACGCTGATGGAGTGGGAGTTTGAGATCCTCTACGCCATTCGGGGCATCCTGTTTGAGATCCAGCGGGAAAACTTTTTGTATGTGCTCTCCCAGATGGCTTTTGTGCGCGAACGGCTGGTTCGGCTGCAATGCCACTATGAAAAGAAGGAGACACATCAGTTTAAGGACTACCGCACGTTGGACGAGGACTTTCAGCTGCGCTTGCGGGGGACCTATCCTTCCGAGCTGTCCCGCCAGCCGATGCTGCTGTGCGCCCAGCGGCTGTTACAGCTGTTTTTAAAGCAGCACAGCGACAACCACGTCTGGGAGGTCGACAGCAGGATGCTGGACATTTTGAAGGTATAACCCCAACGGGGAAAGGAGTGGGCATGGAGAGATTGTTTTTGCAGGCCGGGGACGACCTGGCACAGGAGGTTGTGACGGTAGGGGAACAGTTTGAGCAGAACCTGCAGGCGATGCTGGACACATTGTTTGAGAATCGGGGCAACATCCTGTGGGGGCTGTTTTTGATCTTGCTGGTGCTTATATGCAGCAAGCTTTTGCTCAAGGCGATTTCTGCATTGACCGGGCACCTGCTGCGCGCGCCAAAGTACCAGAATGAGACGCCGGCTGCCAAGCGGATGCGCACCCTGATGACCCTTTTGCGCAGCGTCACCCGCTACATCATCTACTTTATCTCCTTCCTGCTGGTGCTGAGCATCCTGGGAATGGGCAAGCCGCTGGGCAATCTGCTGGTCACGGCGGGCATCGGCAGCCTTGCCATCGGCTTTGGTGCCCAGAGCTTAGTAAAGGACGTCATTTCCGGGATGTTCATGATCTTTGAAAACCAGTTTTCGGTCGGGGATTACATCAAGATCGGGGATGTGCAGGGCACGGTGGAGGCCACCGCGATGCGCCTGACCTATCTGCGCTCGGACACCGGCGACCAGATCATCATCCCCAACGGCAGCATCACCAGGGTCATCAACTACAACAAGGGTACCTCGGTGGCGCTGGTGGTCATCCCCGTGGCCTATGAAGCGGACACCCGCAAGGTGCTGGACCTCATCGACCTTGCAGTGGGGGAATATGCCCGGCAAAACCGCGAGCTTATCGAGCAGGAACCGAAGGTGCTGGGGGTCAGCGCTCTGAAGGAGTCCAACATGGAGATTACCGTCAGCTGTGAGGTCAAGCCGATGAAACAGTGGGCGGTGGAGCGGGGAATCCGCCTTGCCGTCAAGGAGATGTTTGACCGCAGCGGAGTGCCCTACCCCTACCCGAAGGTGGTGCAGATGCCCTATCAGGCGCCGGGAGATCTGGTGTGCCGCGAGGACATCTTTGTCAAACCCAAAGCGCCGGATATTCCTCCCGACTGGGAGCAGGCCGATGCCGTAGAGGGAAATACAGAAAATTGAGGGAGCGATGCTCCCTCTTTTTTTGTGCTATCATACTACTGGTTTAAAGGGCGGCAGTCTGCTTGCAGGAGAGCACAATCTTTTCGTCCACGCAGTCGCACACCAGCACCCCGCGCGGGGTAAGCTCCCCGCTGAGGATCATCCTGGCGGCAGGGTCGGCCACCAGTCTCTGCACAGTGCGCCGCAGTGGCCGCGCCCCGTACCGCGGGTTGTAGCCCTCCCGGCACAGCTTGCGGCGGGCACCCTCGGTGCAGCGCAGCTGGATGTCCAGCGCCGCCAGCCGCTCTGCCAGCTCGTCGAGCAGCTTTTGACAGATGCGCAGCAGCTCCTCCTGGCCCAGCTGGTAAAACAGGATGGTCTCGTCGATGCGGTTTAAAAATTCGGGGGTAAAGCGTTGGCGCAGTTCGTCCAGTACCCGATCCTGTACTGCGGCCGGCTGGGCAGTCTGGGAGGCGGATTCGGCCGGTGCAAAGCCCAGTGCTCCCCTTTTAAAGAAGTAGCGCGCGCCGATGTTGGAGGTCATGATGAGCACCGCATTTTGAAAGCTTGCCCGCCTGCCCTGGGAGTCCTGCAAGGTGCCGTCCTCCAAAATCTGTAAGAGCAGGTTGAGCACCTCAGGGTGGGCCTTTTCCACCTCGTCGAACAGCACCACCGAATAGGGGCGGCGGCGGATGCGATCGGTCAGCTGGCCGCCCTCCTCAAAGCCGACATAGCCCGGAGGGGAGCCGATCAGCCGCGCCACCGATTGCTTCTCCATATATTCGGACATATCCAGCCGGATCATGCAGTCCGGAGAGCCGAACAACTCCCGGGAGAGCGCGCGGCACAGCTCGGTTTTGCCCACGCCGGTGGGACCCAAAAACAAAAAGGAGGCATAGGGGCGGCGCGGGTCGCACAGTCCGACCTTTGCGCGGCGGATTGCCCGGCACACCGCCTCCACCGCTTGCTGTTGGCCGATGACCTGGCGGGAGATGGCCTGCTCCATCTGCAACAGCTGTCGGCTCTGCAACGACTGCGGCAGGGTGCGCGCCATCAAGGAGGAGACCTCGATGCCGGTGCTCTCGCTGACCACCTGCGCGATGTCCCGCACCCCTACGGCGGCGCGCAGGCCGGTTTTGCTTTCCAGCTGCTCGCTGAGCAGCGCAAACTGTTCGGTGGCTTGCTGCTGCCGGTCGCGCAGCAGCGCCGCCTGCTGGAAGTCCTGGCGCAGGATGGCGGCCAACTTCTGTTCGCGCAGCTCATGCAGCTGATCGTCCAGCTGTTGCAGGGCGGGGGCTGGCTGGCAGGAGACCTGCTGGGAGACTTTGGCCGCCGCCTCGTCCATCAGGTCGATGGCTTTGTCCGGCAAAAATCGCTCGGGCAGGTAGCGCCGCGAGAGGCGCACCGCCGCCTGCACGGCTTCCTCGGTGATCTTGACCCCGTGATGCTGTTCGTAGCGAGGCAGGATACCGCGCAGAATCCGCACGCTGTCCTCGTCGGAAGGTTCCTCCACCAGCACGCTCTGAAAGCGCCGGGCCAGGGCGCTGTCCTTTTCGATGTGGCGGCGGTATTCTTCGATGGTGGTGGCGCCCATCAGCTGGATTTCCCCGCGGGAGAGCTGGGGCTTGAGGATGTTGGCCGCGTCGATCGAGCCCTCCGCCGAGCCTGCACCGATGATGTTGTGGATCTCGTCGATGAACAGGATGATGTCCCGGTCGCCGGCGGCCTCCTCCATCATGTTTTTTACCCGCTCCTCAAATTCGCCGCGGTACTTTGTCCCCGCCACCATCGACACCAGATCCAGCGCGATCAGCCGCTTGTGCAGCAGCGATTTTGGCACCTTGCCCTGGGCGATGCGCTGGGCAAGGCCCTCGGCGATGGCGGTCTTGCCCACCCCGGCTTCCCCGATGAGGCAGGGGTTATTTTTGCTGCGCCGCGAGAGGATGCGCGCCACCCGGTCGATCTCCTGGTCGCGCCCGATCACCGGGTCCAGTTCGCCACGGCGCGCCCGCTCGGTCAGGTCGCGGCCAAAGCGCTCCAGCAGTGCCGTGCGTCCGGCAGCTTTTCTTGCAGCGGTCGTACAGCTGCGGGGAGGCTGTTCGCCCTGCAGCGAGTCCGGCTCGATGCCCAGTTGGCGGATAAAGCGCAGGGCATAGCAGTCCTTTTCCCGCAGGGTGCACAGCAGGATATGTTCCGGCTCCACCAGGCTTGCAGGGGCCCTTTGGGCCTCGATGAGGCTGCGCTCGAGGATGTGGCGGCAGTGGGGGGTGATGTCGGATAGGGAAAGCCTGGACTGGATGCCGCGCCCGACGGTGTGGATGAGCAGGTCGAGCAGCCGGTCGGGGGTGACGCCTTGAGATGTGAGGGTTCGGGAGGCCTTGCCGCCCTCGAGCAGCACGCCCAGCAGCAGGTGTTCGCTGCCGACATAGGTGTGTCCGAGGAGGCTGGCCTGAGAAAAGGCGAGGTTGAGCGCATCATTTGCGCGGGGTGAAAAGCCTTTGAGTCGCAGCATGGGATCATCCTTTCGGAAAAAAAGAGAATAGAAAAAAAGTGGGGAGGGCGCTGCACACAAATTTGGGCGGGTGCTTATACTGGTAATGAACAGTGCGGAAAGACAGCAGGGCACCTTGATGATGGGGAAAAAACCACAATCACGAGCGCCCCCATCACAGCAGAATATTGGAGCGCAGCCGCCGTTTATACCGGCCCACGCAAAAATATCCCGCCGCAAACCGGGTGTCACCAAATTTCCGAACTCTTCATAGTATGGTTCGAAATCATTTATCAGGAGGTACTTATCTATGTACGGCAACAATAACTGGTGGATCCTCATTCTCATTCTCCTCTTCTTCGGTTGTGGCAGTTATAGCTTCAACGGCTGCTGCAATAGCTGCGGCTGCAATAGCTGTGGCTGTAACAGCTGCGGCTGCAACAGCTGCTCCAACAACTGCTCGAACAACTGCAACTGCAATTCCAACAACTGCGGCTGCAACTGCTGCTGCGACTAATTCGCCAGCGCGAAAAGAGGCGGGGAGGCTTTTGGCCTCCCCGCCCCTTTTGGCTTTGTTTTACAAAATAATAAAGAAATCGATGGAAATTATGTACAATAAAAATTTTCTGTAAAGAGTTAGAGAGACGCATTGCGGGCAAAATTTTTTTGTATTATCATAAAGAAGAGAAGAGGCAGTATGCCGAAAGGAGAAAGGATATGAACGAAGTTAAAAACCAAAAGGCAAAGAAACCTTTGATTTACTATTACCTGATTGTACTGCTCATCATGATGCTGCTCAACTTCCTGTTTTTCCCCTCTGTCTTAAAGCGGCAGGAGGTGCAGGTGGACTACAGCACCTTTATGAGCGATCTGGAGGCGGGCAAGATCTCCCAGGTGGAGGTGCAGGACCAGAAGATTGAGTACCTGCTCAAGGATGATGCCAACGATTGGAACATCTACATCACCGGCAATATGGGAGACCCGGATCTGGTTAACCGTCTGGAGCAGTCGGGCGTCACCTACGGCAAACAGATCGAAGAGCCGATGTCGCCGGTGCTCTACCTGCTCATCAGCGTCGGCCTGCCAATCGTGATCTTTGTGGTGGTGGGCCAGCTGCTCTCCCGCTCGCTGCAAAAGCGGATGGGCGGTTCCAACGCCATGATGTTTGGCAAGAGCAACGCCAAGGTCTATGTGGAGGCGCAGACCGGCAAGACCTTTGCCGACGTAGCCGGCGAGGAGGAGGCCAAAGAGGCGCTCAAAGAGATTGTGGATTTTCTGCACAACCCGCAGAAATATGAGTCGATCGGCGCGCAGATGCCAAAGGGCGTATTGCTGCAGGGCCCTCCCGGAACCGGCAAGACACTGCTGGCAAAGGCGGTAGCGGGCGAGGCAAACGTCCCGTTTTTCTCGATCTCCGGCTCGGAGTTTGTGGAAATGTTTGTGGGTGCCGGTGCAGCGCGGGTGCGCGACCTGTTCCATCAGGCGCAGGAGAAGGCACCGTGCATCGTCTTTATCGATGAGATCGATACCATCGGCAAAAAGCGTGACGGTTCGCTGGGCGGCAACGACGAGCGCGAACAGACCTTAAACCAGCTGCTCACCGAGATGGACGGCTTTGACGGCAAGAAGGGCGTCGTCATCCTGGCAGCGACCAACCGCCCGGATTCGCTGGACCCGGCGCTGCTGCGTCCGGGACGCTTTGACCGCCGCGTGCCGGTCGAGCTGCCCGACCTGCAGGGAAGAGAGGCCATCCTGCGGGTACATGCTCAGGACAAGCAGATGGCCGATAACATCGACTACAGCGTCATCGCCAGAGCGACGGCGGGCGCTTCTGGTGCAGAGCTTGCCAACATCGTCAACGAGGCGGCGCTGCGCGCGGTGCGCAACGGACGCTCTCAGGTAGAGCAGGAGGATTTGGAGGAGTCGGTCGAGACGGTCATCGCCGGTTACCAGCGCAAAAATGCGGTGGTTTCCCAGAAGGACAAACAGATCGTGGCCTACCACGAGACCGGCCATGCACTGGTGGCGGCGATGCAGAAACATTCCGCACCGGTGCACAAGATCACCATTATCCCCCGCACCTCGGGCGCGCTGGGCTACACCATGCAGGTGGAGGATCAGGACACCCTGCTGATGAGCAAGGAAGAGATTTTGGACAAGATCGCGACCTATACCGGCGGACGTGCGGCTGAGGAGGTCATCTTCGGGTCGATTACCTCGGGCGCATCCAACGACATCGAGCAGGCGACCAAGCTTGCGCGGGCGATGGTCACCCAGCTGGGCATGAGCGACACCTTTGGCATGGTGGCCATGGAGACGGTGAGCAACCGTTATCTGGGCGGAGATGCCTCGCTTGCCTGCTCGGATGAGACTGCGGCCAAGATCGACGAGGAAGTGCGGCAGATCATCGAGCAGTGCCACCAGAAGGCAAAGGACATCCTGCTGCAAAACTTGCCTAAGCTGCACGAGCTGGCAAAATATCTGCTGGAGAAGGAGACGATCACCGGCGAGGAGTTTATGGAAATCCTCAACCGTCCGACACAGCAAAATGCAATCGAAGAAAAATAACAGCCCCTTGTGGGCAAAAGAGGGAGCGAAAGCTCCCTCTTTTTTTGTAGTGAAAAAACGGATCCCAGCTGCCACACAGCTTGACAGGGGAAGGGGAGCGGCGCTTTACTCTGCTACCATGCTACTATATTACTAAATATCTGCCTACAATTTTGGTAAAATTCACCGTCAATTTGTACAGATAAACAGAGCAATCTTTAAAAAAACCAGAGAAAATATCTATTTTCCCCGCCAATTTGTTTGACACCCACCCGTTTGTCTGTTATCTTGATAATAAGGAGAAAAACCACAAGGTTTTTGCAAAGTGCGAAAATTTTAGCTTAGAAAAGAGGAATGTATGCGATGATTATGAACCCTTCCGCCATCCATGAGGTTGTCATCGATGGACACAGCCTGACCATCGAGTCGTTTGTTGCAGTTGCACGCTTCGGTGCAAAAGTTTCGGTCGCCGCACAAGCCATCGAAAAGATGCAGCGCTCCCGCGACCTTGCCGAAAAGATTGCAAAGGAACGCCGCGTGGCCTACGGCATCACCACCGGCTTTGGCGATTTTGCCCGCGTCGCCGTCCCGGAAGAGATGTCCAACACCCTCTCGACCAACCTGATCCTCAGCCACTGCACCGCCACCGGCGAGCCCTATTCTCAGGAGGTGGTGCGCGGCATGCTGCTGCTGCGCGCCAATGCGCTGTGCGTCGGTGTATCCGGCGTGCGTCCGCTGCTGGTCACCATGATGGTCGAGATGCTCAACCGCGGCGTCGTGCCGGTTGTCCCGCAGAAGGGTTCGCTGGGCGCTTCGGGCGACCTTGCCCCGCTGGCACACATGTCGCTGCCGCTGCTGGGGCGCGGACGCGCCTACTATCAGGGCGTGGAGATGGACGGCGGTGAGGCGATGGCCAAGGCCGGCATCCCGACGCTGGACACCTTGGTCTGCAAGGAGGGTCTGGGACTGACCAACGGCACCTGCGCGATGACCTCGGTGGGGACGCTGGCGCTGTACGACACCATCTGCGCTGCCCAGCTGGCCGACCTTGTCGCCTCGATGAGCATGGAGGCGCTGACCGGCCTGCTCAACGCCTTTGACGAACGGGTGCACGCGGTGCGTGGACACAAGGGACAGCTGACGGTGGCCAAAAACTTCCGCCAGCTGTGCGCCGGCTCCGAGATCCTGCAAAACTGCCAGCAGGACCGCGTCCAGGACGCCTACTCGCTGCGCTGCATCCCGCAGGTGCACGGCGCCATCCGCGACGCCATCGACTATGTGACGGAAAAGGTCTCGATCGAGCTCAACGCCGTCACCGACAACCCGCTGGTCTTTTTGGACGACGAAAACGTCATCTCCGGCGGCAACTTCCACGGCGAGCCGATGGCGCTGGCCTTCGACTTTTTGGGCATCGCCTGCTCGGAGATCGCCGATATCTCTGAACGCAGAACCGAGCGGATGGTCAACGCCGCGCTCTCCAACGGGCTGACCCCATTTTTAACCACCGAGGGCGGCGTCAATTCGGGCTACATGATCGTGCAGTATGCGGCGGCCTCGATGGTCTCCGAAAATAAGGTGCTGGCCCACCCGGCCTCGGTCGATTCGATCCCTTCCTCGGCAAACCAGGAGGATATGGTCTCGATGGGCACCACCGCTGCCAGAAAGGCCGGTTGGATTGTGCAGAACACCCTGTCGGTCTTGGCCGATGAGCTGCTGACCGCCTGCCAGGGCATCGACATCCGCCGCAGAATCAACACCCACGGACAGGGCATCTCGCCGGTGCACCAGAAGGTCTTTGAGAGGGTGCGCCAAGAGGTGGGCTTCTATGAGGTCGACCGCGAGCTGTGGCCGGACATCAAGGCCATGGAACAGCTTGTCCGCTCCGGCGAACTGCTTGAGATTGTCCGTGAGACGGTTGCTGATTTTGAATAATTTTTTAAGGGACGGCAGTCCCCCTTTGCAGGTGCTCCGTGAGAGTACGGTTTTGCCTATACTCGGCAGCCTGGGTGACTTTCGTTACACGACGAAAGTCGCCAAAGGCGTGTTAGGGGAACACCACCTGCAGTGGGGCCACAATCCTCTCGAAGACGCTTTCAGCGCGAAGCGCCCTTCTGGGGGGAACGGCGCCTTGTGCGCCGTGGGGGGATGATAATGCCCCCCAAGGGGAGTACCCAGAGGGGTGTCCCCTCTGGGAGATTCTTTGGTGACTTTCTCATCGGGGAGAAAGTCACCCGGGGTTTGGGGGCGGAGCACCCCAATTGATAGCAGGAGCTGCTCCTCGCGCTCCAACCAAAAGAAAATTAAAAAATCAATTCTAATAAAAAATAAAACAGGAGGTATACAGTATGGACTACAAGCCAGAAGAAGCCATGATGATTAAGCTGGACTATGACCTTCCCGAATATCCTACCTTCGTCGAGGGCATCCGCCGCGCGCCGCGCCGCGAGTCCCACCTGAGCCAGGCCGACAAGGAGCTCGCGATCAAAAACGCCCTGCGCTACATTCACCCGGACCACCACAAACAGATGGCCAAGGAGTTTGCCCAGGAGCTGGAGGAGCACGGGCGCATCTACGGCTACCGCTTCCGCCCCCAGGGGGAGATCCACGGCAAGCCGATCGACCAGTACAAGGGCAACTGCATCGAGGGTAAGGCCTTCCAGGTCATGATCGACAACAACCTCGACTTTGACGTCGCCCTCTACCCCTACGAGCTGACCACCTACGGCGAGACCGGCCAGGTCTGCCAGAACTGGATGCAGTACCGGCTGATTAAAAAGTACCTCGAGGTGCTCACCGACGACCAAACCCTCGTCGTCGAATCCGGCCACCCGCTGGGCCTGTTTAAATCTCACAAGACCTCCCCGCGCGTCATCCTCACCAACGGCCTGATGATCGGCATGTTCGACAATCAGGAATCCTTCAACCGCGCCGCCGCTCTGGGCGTGGCAAACTACGGCCAGATGACCGCCGGCGGCTGGATGTACATCGGCCCGCAGGGCATCGTCCACGGCACCTTCAACACCCTGTTAAATGCCGGCAGATTGGTGCTGGGCATCCCCAAAGAGGGCAACCTTGCCGGCAAACTGTACGTCACCTCAGGCCTGGGCGGCATGTCCGGCGCACAGGGCAAGGCGGCCGACATCGCGGGCGCTGCCTCGATCATCGCAGAGGTGGACATCTCCCGCATCATGACCCGCTACACCCAGGGATGGGTGGACAAATACACCGACAGCCTGGATCAGGCGTTGGAGTGGGCGCAGGCGGCCCAGAAGGCCGGCGAGCCGTGTGCAGTCGCTTACCACGGCAACATCGTCGATCTGCTGGAGTTCCTGATCGCCAAAAAGGTACACATCGACCTGCTCTCCGACCAGACCTCCTGCCATGTGCCGTACGACGGCGGCTACTGCCCGCAGGGGCTGACCTTTGAGCAGCGCACCGAGATGCTCGACCATGACCCTGAGCACTTTAAAGAGCTGGTCAACCAGACGCTGCGCCACCACTTTGAGCTGATCTGCCAGCTGCACGACCAGGGCACCTACTTCTTTGACTACGGCAACAGCTTCCTAAAGGCGGTCTTTGACGCCGGTGTGCCGCAGATCTGCAAAAACGGCCACGATGAGCTGGACGGCTTCATCTTCCCGTCCTATGTCGAGGACATCCTCGGCCCATGCCTGTTCGATTACGGCTATGGCCCGTTCCGTTGGTGCTGCCTGTCCGGCAAGCCGGAGGATCTGGACGCCACCGATGCGGCCGCGATGGAGTGCATCGACCCCAACGCCCGCTATCAGGACCGCGACAACTGGATCTGGGTCCGCGACGCCAAAAAGAACAAGCTGGTGGTCGGCACCCAGTGCCGCATCCTCTATCAGGACGCCTACGGCAGAACAAAGATTGCCCTGAAGTTTAACGAGATGGTCCGCCAGGGCAAGATCGGTCCGGTCATGCTCGGCCGCGACCACCACGACACCTCCGGCACCGACTCCACCTTCCGTGAGACCTCCAACATCAAGGACGGTTCGAACATCATGGCCGATATGGCAGTGCAGTGCTTTGCAGGCAACTGCGCGCGCGGCATGAGTCTGGTGGCCCTGCACAACGGCGGCGGCACCGGCATCGGCAAAGCCATCAACGGCGGTTTTGGGATGGTGCTGGACGGCTCGGCCAGGGTAGACGAGATTTTGAAGGTTTCGATGATCTGGGACGTTATGAGCGGTGTTGCCCGCCGCAGCTGGGCGCGCAACGAGCACTCGATGGAGACCTGCGTCGAATTCAATATGTCCCATCCGGGACAGTACCACGTCACCCTGCCGTATCTGGCGGACGATGAGGTGGTTAAAGAGGCCCTGGAGCAGGTGGAAGCAAAGTAGACCCGCACAGCGATGCAATGTTTTGTGCGAAGGAAAATAAGACGAAAATAGATTAGGAGGTCATCCCCTATGGCAAGAATTATCGAATGTGTTCCTAACTGCTCGGAGGGCAGAGACAAAGCGATCATCGAATACATCGCTGACGCGGTGCGCAGCGTGCCGGGTGTGGCGCTGATGGACTACTCCTCCGACGAAAACCACAACCGTAGCGTCTTTACCATCGTCGGCGACCCCGATCAGATGGGTGAGGCGGCCTTCCGCTTTGCCAAAGCCTGCGTCGAAAAGATCGACATGAGAAAGCACCACGGCGAACATCCCCGCATGGGCGCGGTGGATGTCATCCCCTTTACCCCGGTCAAGGATGTCAGCATGGAGGAGTGCATCGAGCTGTCCAAAAAGGTGGGCAAGCGCATCTGGGAAGAGCTGAAGATGCCGGTCACACTGTATGAGGAGTCCGCCAGCGCACCCCACCGCAGAAATTTGGCCGCCATCCGCAAAGGCCAGTTTGAGGGGATGCCGGAGAAGCTAAAAGACCCCAAGTGGTACCCCGACTACGGCAACCACGAGATCCACCCCACAGCGGGCATCGTAGCTGTCGGCGCGCGCTTCCCGCTGGTAGCGTTCAACATCAACCTCTCCACCTCCGACGTCGAGATCGCCAACAAGATCGCCAAGACCATCCGCGAATCCTCCGGCGGCATGCGCTGGGTCAAATCGATCGGCGTCATGCTCGAGGAGCGCAACACCGCCCAGGTCTCGATCAACATGACCAACTACACCAAGACCCCCATCTACCGCGTCTATGAGACGGTCCGCTTTGAGGCTGCCCGCTACGGCGTGCAGATCATCGGCTCGGAGCTGATCGGCATTGTGCCGATGGATGCGCTCATCGAGACGGCTGAATACTACCTCAAGCTCGAAAACTTTGACAAGGACAACCAGGTGATGGAGAAACACCTGCTGTAAGCGAAAGGAGGACTGCCAAGATGGCATCCCTTTTGATTCACCACATCGGCATGCTCGCCACCGCCACCGGCTCTGCGGCAAAGGCCGGGGCAGCACAGGGACAGATCCGGGTGCTGCGGGACGCCTATGTCGCGGTGCAGGACGGCAAAATCACCGCTGTGGGGGAGGGCAACTTCCCCCAGTCGTTTCTGAGCGAGGGCTGCAGCTGCATCGACGCACAGGGAAGCCTTGTCACCGCGGGGTTAGTCGATGCGCACACCCACCTGGTCTTTGGGGGCTGGCGGGAGGATGAGCTTGCCTTAAAGCTGCACGGCGTGCCGTATCTGGACATTTTGGCGCAGGGCGGGGGCATCCTGTCCACCGTGCGCGCCACCCGCAGGGCAAGCCGGGAGGAGCTGCTGCAAAAGACCCGCAAGGCTTTGTCCACAATGCTCTCCTACGGCACCACCACCTGTGAGGCAAAGAGCGGCTACGGCTTAAATCTGGAGGACGAGTGCAAACAGCTGGAGGTCGTCGAGAAGCTCAAAGGCTGCCAGCCGGTGGAGCTTGTCTCCACCTTTATGGCCGCACACGCCCTGCCGGAGGAGTACAAGGACGACCGCGAGGGCTATCTGTCGCTTGTCATCGACCGGATGCTGCCCTATGTGGTGCAGCACCATCTGGCCGAATACTGCGACGTCTTTTGCGAGACCGGCGTCTTTACTGCACAGGAGTCCCGGCGCATCCTGCAAGCGGCGCAGAAATTGGGGCTGGGCGCCAAGATCCACGCCGACGAGATCGACCCCATCGGCGGATCGCAGCTTGCCGGGGAGATCGGCGCAGTTTCCGCCGAGCACCTGATCGTCTGCCCGCAGGAGGGCATCGCCTCGATGGCGAGGGCTTCGACCATCGCCTGCCTGCTGCCGGCGACCTCCTTTTATCTGGGGGCCACCTTTGCGCCGGCCAAACAGATGATTGAGGCGGGGGTACCGGTCGCCATTGCCACCGACTTTAACCCCGGCTCCACCCCGAACCTCTCGTTGCAGCTGGCGATGAACATCGCCTGCTACCGTTACCGCATGACCCCGGAGGAGACGCTCACCGCCGCCACCCTCAACGCTGCCGCCGCCATCGGCCGCGCCGGCAAGGTGGGCACTGTGGAGGTGGGCAAACAGGCCGACCTGCTGATCTGGGACGCGGACAACCTCAACTACATCTTCTACCGCTACGGCAACAACCTCGTCAAGACGGTCATCAAGGCCGGGGAGGTTGTCTGCTGCAACGGATAAAACAGATAGACAACAGAAAGGAAGTATCTTGATGAAACTGACCGAAATGAAGGTAAATGAGTTTATCGGGCTGCTGGCCTCCGACGCTCCGGCACCGGGAGGCGGTTCGGCCTCCGCTCTGGCGGGCGCAATGGGCGTTGGACTGTCCAAGATGGTGGCTGCACTGACCACCGGCAAGGCAAAGTATGCCGAGTTTGAGCCGACGGTGCAGCAGATTTTGGCGCAGGCCGGCGGGCTGACCGAAAAGCTGACCGCCGCCATCGACCGCGACACCGAGGCCTTTGATGGGGTATCGGCCGTCTTTGCGATGCCAAAGGGCACCGACGAGGAGAAGGCTGCCCGCAAGGCAGCGATGCAGAAGGCGCTCAAGGAGGCGACCCTTGTCCCCTATGAGACGATGCAGCTGTGCCTGGATTCGCTCAAGGTGGTCCAGATGGGCGTGGGCCACACCAATACAAGCGCCGCCAGCGACCTGGGCGTAGCGGCGCTGAACCTGAAGTCTGCGGTGCAGGGCGCGTGGTTGAACGTGCTGATTAACCTGGCGGGTATCAAGGACGAGGCGTTTGTCGCCGAGTATAAGCAGAAGGGCCAGGAGATCCTCGCACAGGCGCTGCCGCTTGCCGACGAGATCTACAACACTATCCTCACGAGCTTATAAAAGGTAGAATAGCAAAAAAGATCCCGACAGAAAACTGTCGGGATCTTTTTTTGTCTTGCTGTATAGAGAAAAAAGTTTACAGGAAGAGCTCGCACTCCTTGCGCACGGCGCAGGGGCCCTTGAGGGCCAGCGCAGCGACCTTGCACAGCAGGCCGTTGAGCTTCTTTGCGCCCTGCGGGCAGATCGAGACGCAGCGCATGCAGGTGATGCAGCGGCTCTTGTCGACGATTTTGGGGTCGTCCAGATGGATAGCCTGGGCGGGGCACTGCTTGGCGCAGAGCTTGCAGTCGACGCAGGCGCTGGTGGTTTTGGGCACCATGCCCATCCCGCCGGCCGGCTTTTGCGGCACGCTGCCGGGCAGGGTGGCTTTTAGCAGCTCCCCGCTGTCCAGCTTTTGCAAAATCTGCTGGCTAAAGTCGCAGATCTTCTGGGCGTCGTCGGCGTCCGGACGTCCGGCGGCGTACTGGCGCAGGATCGAGTGCTCGGCCACTGCGGCTGCCGCAGCCGCCACCCGAAAGCCGCAGCCCTCGGCGATTGCGCGCAGCTCGCACAGGGTGTCCTCATAGGCGCGGTTGCCGTAGACGCACAGCAGGATGCAGCGCGCGCCGCCGCCGCGGATCTGGCGAAGCCGCGCGGCGGCAAGGCCCGGTACCCGGCCACCGTAGGAGGGCACCGCGATGAGCGCGACGTCGTCGCGCGAAAGAGCGATCTCGGAGAAGCGCTCGGTGGGGCTGCACAGGTCGATGCAGCGCTCCGGCCGTCCGAGTGCGCGGGAGAGCAGCTCCGCGGCCTTTTGGGTGCCGCCGGTGGGGCTAAAGGAAATTGTGTAGAACATAAAGCCATCTCCTTGTAAGTTTTAAAGTTACATCGTATGAAAGACAGTATACCCCTTTTTTGCACCGCTGTCAACCGGCAAAGGGCCGCAAAAAGGGCAGGGCAGGGGGCGGCAAAAAAAAAGAGTCATCATTTTGCACCCGGCTGCATAGGATATACTACAAAACAAAATACAGACGCGCAGGCGGCCCGCCGCCCTCCCCAGCTGGGGCAGAAAAGGCGCCTTTTGGAAAAAATCAAATTTTTTCCAAAAAAGGTGTTGACTTTTCGCTTAGCCCATAGTATAATAGTCTACGTCGTCAGGACACCGGCTTCCAAAAAGCCCTGTTTTGATAGATGGGAGTTTAGCTCAGCTGGGAGAGCATCTGCCTTACAAGCAGAGGGTCACAGGT
>ENA-OYXB01000287-OYXB01000287.1-human-gut-metagenome-genome-assembly--contig:-NODE-287-length-21382-cov-5.828152_pt1 | contig 21382 bp, 26 predicted proteins | sample MGYA00244176_ERZ653409 | MGnify/ENA primary metagenome ERZ653409 (study PRJEB26926, sample SAMN06164912) | human gut metagenome | biome: ENVO:00009003; feature: ENVO:2100002; material: ENVO:00002003... | reverse complement strand
GCTTTACCGTCACCGATACCGAAAGCAGTTTGTCGGTCGACACCTACCAGAACAGCTTCGAGATTTACAGCCCGAACAAGATCGAGGCGGACAGCTACATGAATGTTGCCTTTGCGGTTGCTTGCCTACAGTATGAACCTGGCAGCGAGACCTGGGCCTTTAAGACGCTTTCTGCCGTATCTCCGGCAGAGCTGACAGCCACCCAGATGCAGGTGCTCAAAGAGGCAAATATCTCGTACTACACTGAGTACGGCAACAAGTACATCACCCAGGGCGGAAAGACGGTGAGCGGTGAATGGATTGATTCGGTGCGCTTTCTGTGGTGGCTCAAATCCTTTATGCAGGAGTGCGTCTACAATTTGTTTGTCACCCATCCGAAGATCCCATACACCGACAACGGCATCGCGCAGGTGCAAAACCAGATGGTCTATGCGCTCAAGCGTGGACAGTCGATGGGCGGCATCTCGCCGACCGAGTATGACGAGGACGGCAACGCAATCCCCGGCTACACCGTTTCGGTTCCAAGGGCAAGGGACTTGACGGCGGCGGAGCGCTCCAGTAGAGAGCTGACCAGATGCACCTTTACCGCCCGACTGGCCGGAGCCATCCACTATGTTGAAATACGCGGCACGCTTGAATACTAAGGAGGCAGATCATGGCACGAGAATTTATTGTCTATAACTGTAAAGACGTCCTGATCAGCTTTGGCCCATATAGCCTGACCGGATATGCGAATGACGGCTTTTTGACCATCGAGGACATGGCAGAGGAGGCTGCACCAACCTACGGCTGCGACGGTGCAGTCACCACTTCCATCGACCCCAACGCCAGCTCTAAGGTGACCCTCACCAATCTATACGGTGTCAAGGCCAACCGTATCTTGGCGGGGTTGGCGGCAGGGCTCAAGGATGGGGAGCTCAAAACCTATCCGCTGCTGATCAAAAAGAAAACCGGCGAGGTACTGCTTTCTGCCGACACTGCCTGGGTGGCAAAAATGCCAAACAGCGATTTTGGCAAGTCTGCAGGCACCCGCCAGTGGGTGATCTACACCGCAGAATCGGAGAGAGGTGACGTATAATGCAGGCAAATTACAGCAGACGCATGAGTGGAAAAGAGGTCAGTGTCGGGGGAGAGATTTATGTTCTCTACCCCTTTCCGGCGTTCACAGCGGCGAACCTGTCCGGTGAGCTTTCCAGAATGCTGCTGCCGGCGGTTGGTGCTTTAGCACCGCTCTTTAAGGACAAGAAGCTTAACCTGGACGATGACCTGGGAGACGCTGCGCCGCAGCTTACCGCCGCCTTTGCGAATTTAAGCGGGGACAAGCTGGAAAGGCTTCTCAAAAAACTGCTTTGTTCCCAGAATATCGTCCTCAAATCCACTGGAGAGTGGCTGACCGAGGAGCAGGCGGACGAAATTTTCTGCGGACAGGTTGACTTGATGTATGTGCTGGCCTTTCACGTCCTCAAGGAGAACTTCGGAGGTTTTTTCGAGAGAGCCGCCAGCCTGTTTGGAGAGCGCGTCCAGGATCAGGCAGCTCCGATGATCCAGAGCGTTACGGCCATTTAGACACCTCTCAGTTTGGCGAACTGGAACTGCGGATGTATGTGCTGATTAAGGCGGGCCTGGCCTCCAAGTGGGAGCTGGAGAACTGCTATTCGCTGGACGAGGCGCTTAAACTGTATGCACTGTATCTGCGGGATATTGACATCCAGCGTTTGCAGGCTGAAGAACTGAGGAGGTGAGCGCTTGACCATACGCAACATTATGATTGCGCTGGGTTTCGAGGTCGATGATAATTCTGTCTCCAAAGCAGAAAAGACCATTGATGGGATCAAATCCATGGCGGCAAAGGCTCTTGGCGCCTTAGGTATTGCCTTTTCACTGACAGGCCTTAATGAAATCGCCGAGGAGTACGGCGCGATCAACAATCAGATCCGCAGCGCCACCGAAGGAATGGGCGAACAGGCCGAGATCCAGCAGCAGATTTTGAAAGCGGCCAACAACAGCCGCACAGCCTATGGGGATACCGCCAAGTTTGTCGGTAACCTGGTGCAATCAAGCCGTGATTTGTTTGGCAGCGTCGATGAGGCCGCGCAGTATGCGGAGCTGACTAACAAGCTCTTCCGGTCGGCTGGTAAGTCGAGCGAGCAGGTTGCCGAGATGCAGGAAGCACTCAATCAGTCCTTCGCACGGGGCGTAGTGGATACCGAAACCATGAGCCGTTTGCTGGAAGAAGCGCCGGAGGCTGTGAAGCTGCTCGAAAAAGAGGTCGGCGCTTCCAAGGAACAGTTTGAAGAGATGGCGAGCGCCGGGCAGATCACCGTGGCGGACCTGAAAAACGCCATTATCCACAACGCGGACGAGATCAACCGTTCGTTTGCACAGGTGGATATGACCATCTCGGACGCACTGCTCAACATCCGCAACCAGTGGGGCGTGTGGGTCGCTAAGATTAACGACCAATATAAAATTACAGATAGGCTTTCGAGATTGCTAGTAACTATCTTCGGAAAGCTCATGAATTGGCTGGACAAGGCAGCTGCCTTTGTGGATAAGATGTCCGACAAGCTGGGCGGACTTGAAAACCTGCTCAAACTGATCGCTATTGCGGCAGGGTCGATTTGGTTGGGTTTAAATGCCGGGAAGATCATGGGATTTCTTGGAAAAATACCAGGAATGCTAAAGGGTATCACATCGGTGCTGAATCCAATCCATTTGAAAACAATGGCCCTAGTTGCAGTGATTGCCCTGATCGCGCTGGCCATCGAGGACCTGATTTCCTTTATGAATGGCGACGCAAGCGTTATTGGTGCCTTTTTCGAGAAGATGGGTATCGATTCAGATGCAGCCAGGGAGAAAATCGGGTCCTTTATCAATGGAGCCAAAGAATTGCTGGGGAACTTGATCGACCTTCTCGGGAAAGGATTTTCAGCAGTCAAAGATTTTCTTGGCAACATTTGGTCACAGAATGGAGACAAGATAAAGAATATTATCGGCGGTCTTGTTGAGATCATCAAAAAGATTATCACCATTCTGGGAAAAGCCTTCTCAGCGGCTAAAGAGTTTCTTGGAAACTTTTGGGAGGTAAACGGGGACCGCATCCTGTCCGCCATTGGCAGCTTTGTAGAGGGAATTTCCGGAGCTCTTTCCAGTTTGATTGATGTTTTCAGCGGGATCATTGATTTCATCAACAGCGTTTTTTCAGGAGATTGGGAAGGCGCATGGGAAGCAATCAAGGAAATCGGTGTGGGAATATGGAATACCATTTCATCCTTGTGGGAAGGCTTCTGGGATGGAATTTTCAGCATTTTTGATGGAATCATTGATAATATCAAGGACGGCTTCCAGAGCTTTGTAGACTGGCTGGCAGATAAATTCAGCTGGGTTACGGATGGACTTAATAAAATCAAAGACGCCTGGAACTGGCTAAAAGATTCTCCGGTTGGAAAATTCGTCGGTGGAGTCAAGAACACGGTTTCAAACGCGCTGGATTCAGCGGGTGATTTCTTATTTGGTAATCCAGATAATCCCCAGCCCGCGACCGTTGCTGCTTCCGCCGGAGGAGGGAACCGGACGAACAATGTCAACCAAAACATCAATATCCAGAATACCTTCAACGGCTCTGACCGTGAAATGCAACAGAAAGGTGCGGACATGATGGGCAAAGCGGCCAATGACACCTTTGACGAAGCGGCGAAGGGATTGGCAACAGGCCGATAAGGCGATGGTTTAATCTTGCACTAGCAACCGGCATTGTGTTCCATCGCCCTGAGGTTGTGACAGCAGAAGCTGTTCCAACCTCCCAAACGCAATCAAGGAATAAAGAGGGTGAAAGAAGTTGAAAGTACAACCGGTCAATATCGGTGGAATCGAGTGCGACGCACTCATCCACCATGAGCTTGCGATGGAGGCTGAAATCCCCGACTATCCGGTGGAGGAAGGCTATTCGGTGCAGGACACGATGATCCTCAAGCCGAGGACTCTGTCTCTGACCGTCGTTGTCACCAATACGCCGATCACCTTCCGGGAGCACACCTCTCCCGGGAGGGTGCAGGAGGTGGCCCAGCGGCTACAGGAGCTATATAGCAGCCGGCAGCTGATCACGGTGACCAGCGCAAAGGGAAGCTTTCAGAACATGGGCATCACCAGTCTGTCGCTTCCGTATGACACCTCAACCAAAACCTCGCTGGAAATTCCAATCACCCTCAAAGAGGTTCTGACGACCACCGCCCAGACGGTCACCATTCCGTCTGAGTATGGGCGAGGTGGTGACACCGGCACCACGGCAGGGACAGCCAACACTAGCTCTTATGGCAGCAACACAGGAACAGCAAGCAGCACAGTGGGAAGCAGTACGAGCAGCAGCGGAGAGGGCCGTACTACTGCCTCTTCCGATCGTGGAGGTAGCATTGCTTACAACCTGATTCAATCGATTGCCGGAGAGGGAGCGGTGGAGTCGATCGCAGGAAGTGTTGTGGATTATGTTGGAGGTGGATCATGATTACCGTTATTAAAGTACCGGCGTATAACGACAGTTTTTCCCGCGTGGTGCTTAGTGGCAAAGAATACCTCATCCGTTTTAGCTACAACTGCGAAGGGGATTACTGGACGTTTGGGATTTACGACGGTAACCGCACTCCCTATGTGGCCGGAATCAAGATTGTCCCAAACTCACCACTTAATTTCTTCTATCTCTGTCACGGTCTACCAGAAGGAATTTTTGGAGCGCTCACTGTACAGGAGCACGTTGGGAAGAAGGATTTCCAAAATGGAAATGCACAGTTTGTGTTTATCCCGCTGGCAGACTTAAAGGAGGTAGTCGTAAATGGCTAACTGGCTGCGGGCCTATCAGTTTTCAGCCGGACAAGCAGGAGCTGCCGGCTTTGCAATTACCCAGCTGCACATCAACTTTTCGGTAGAGAAGGCTGACGTCTCTTCTCCCAACACCGCGAAAATTGTCCTCTGGAATCTCAATCCAGAGCACAAGGCAGCACTGGAAGAAAAGGACTGCATCGTCACTTTAAACGCAGGATATGAGGGCAATACCCCTATGGTGCTGACCGGCACCGTGACCAACGTCGTCACGGAAGATGATGGTGCCGACCAAAAGACGACCATTGATGTGCTGGACGGCCGAAAGGAACTGCGGGACAGCTATGTGACCTTTGAGTATCTGCAAACCACCGATTCCAAGTTGATTTTGCAGGATGCAGCCGGGCAGATGGGGCTGCCGGTTACCTTCTCGCAGGGTGCGACCTTTAAACCACTGGAGAGCTACAGCTATGTCGGACTTGCCAAAAACGTCTTTGACAAAGTGTGCGCCTCCAACGGTTTAACTTGGAGCATCCAAAACGGTGTGATTCAAGTTGCCAAGGCAAATGAGCCAATTTCTACCATTGCTCACCTCATCAGCCCGCAGACAGGTCTGATCGGAAGCCCGAAAAAACTCACCCAGTCGGAGAAAAACTCCGGCAACGCCGAGGACAACAGCTCCAAAAACAAGGCACAGGCCGGCTGGGAAATTCGCTATTTTCTCAATGCAGCCATTGGAGTAAACGATTTGGTTCAATTGGAAAGCAAGCTGGCCAATGGTATTTTTCGCGTAGAATCGGTCAAGCTCGAGGGCGACAATATGTCCGGGGACTGGCTGTGTACAGCACAGATTGTGGAGGCAGCGTCATGATTCAAAAGTTTGTCCAACAAATTAAGGAAACCGTACAGGAATCGCTGGACGGGGTACATACCTGCATCCCAGGAGAGATTGTTTCTTTCGATGCAGCCAAGTGTACCGCCATTGTAAAACCGACGGGGAAGTTTAAGCGGCCGGACGGTAAGAAGGTGGACTATCCGCAGATCGCGCAGGTACCGGTGCATTTTCAGCAGAGCAGCGCGCAGGAAAGCTGCATTTGTTTCCCTGTAAAGCCTGGGGACGGGTGTCTGCTGCTCTTTTCCGAGCAGGCGCTGGATGCCTGGCGCAGCGGAGGAGAGGATTTCCCCGACCTCAAACACGACCTAACCAACGCCATCGCCATCATGGGGGTGTGCCGCCAGCCAAACGAGATGATGCAGGAAGCGCAGGACAAGGACGCCATTATCATCCGGCAAAAGGACTCCCGCGCAATGTTGTCCAACGACGAGGTGCTGCTAAAACGCAACGACAATCAGTTTATGCAAATGAAGGGCGGGGAAATCACGCTGCAAAACATCGGCACTGTCCTGAAGCTGACGGGAAGCGGGGCAGACCTGATCGGCAACCTCACCGTTAGCGGGCAGATCACCGCACAGGGTAATGTGATTGGCGCCGGCATCAGCCTGCAGAACCACACGCACAGCGGTGTGGAAGCGGGTTCAGGGAACACCGGTACCCCGCAGTAAAGGAGGAAAGCATGAAAGATCTGTTGCTGGATAAAGATGGAGACCTGTATCTAACCCAAAACGGGGATGTTAGCCTGACGGACAGTGTCCGCCAGGCTATTTTAATCCGCCTGCGCTGGTTTTTGGGAGAGTGGATATTCAACACTTCCTTCGGGATGCCCTACTACAGCCAAATCCTGATTAAAAACCCCAACACGGCAGTCATTGAACAGCTGTTCCGTCAGCAGATTTTAAGCGTCGCCGAAGTAATCAAGATTGAAAGTTTAAGCGTGCAAATTAACAGACGTCTGCGAATTTGCACCGTACATTTTAAAGCACTAACCACGCAAGGTGCCATTGAGGAGGAGGTGAGCATTGATGGGTTCTAATTACGGGGTAACGCTGACCGGCTTTGTTCCCAAACGAATGGACACCATCTACAAGGAGGAACATCAGGATCTGTCCGAGGCCTGGGGCGTCAATACACTGGAAAATCCAGAGTCACTGCTGAACGTCATCCTGACCGGACAAGCGGACCGGCTTGCCGCGCTGTGGGAGCTGGCGCAAGAAGTGTACCATGCACCCTATCCTTCCAGTGCAGAGGGAATCAGCCTTGACAACGCAGTGCAGTTTGCAGGGCTCAGGCGCATCTCAGACCAGAAAACCTTTTACAACATTCTCTGTACAGGGGACGATGGGTCTGCCATCCCGAAAGGGACGATCATTTCTTCCATCACCCAGCCACCAATGCTGTTTTTGTGTGCGCAAGATCGGGAGATCACCCGCCAGTCCTGCAACAAAGCAAGAATCAAGATTATCTCACTGGAAGAAAACGACGTCTACACCGTCGGAATCAACGGAGATCTGTACAGTGTCAGCAGCGGCGAAGAACCGGACGAGCAGACCATCCTGCAGGCACTGGCTGATAAAATCCCGACGGAGGAATACCGGTTGTCGGTGGAGGATGGAACGCTGCTCATCGAGGATAAAAATGCGCAGAAGAGCAACACCCTGCTGCTGAGCGAAAACATGACCACCGAAAGTGTCTCAACCCTCATCAACTTTGAATCGCAGGATTTTGGAAAGTACCAGCTGCCAAACAGCTCCATCACTAAAATTGTCACCAACCGCACAGGCTTTTTATCCTGCACAAATCTCATCGAGCCGGTCTTGGGCCGCACGCGGGAAACCGATGTGGAGTTGCGGCAGTCGTACATCAAGCGCATCTCTGCCCATGCTGCCCGCATGACCAATTCGATTGAATCGGCCATCCTCGACAGTGTGCAGGGTGTGACCGCAGTCAAGTGCTATGAGAATAAAACCAACCTTACTGACGAATATGGCCGTCCGCCACACAGCATCGAAGTAGTGGTATCCGGCGGGTCGGACATGGAGATTGCACAGGCGATTCTGGAGCAGAAAGCTGGCGGTATTCAAACCTACGGAAGCACCAAAGTGGAGGTGCCAAGCGACGACAGCCAGCCGGTTGAGGTGTGCTTTAACCGCCCGCAACCGGTATATGCCTGGTTCCAGATTGTGCTGACCCCCAGCCGCAAGGAGGCGATGCCGCCAAACTATGCGGATCTGGTAAAAGAGAGCCTGATAGGGCAGTGCGAAGAGATTTTGCCGGGAAATACCCTATTTATTCAGGAGCTATTGGGGGACATTTACCGCAGTGTCAGCGGAGTCGGGTACATCGATGTCAAAACATATTCGACCACCGACAGCGGCAAGACACCGGATCCGGAAGAATATGGGGAAAACAAAAACATCGTGGCCGATGTGCGGCAACGGATTGTAGTGGAAGACAAACGAATTGAGGTGGAGTTGGGATGAAGCCGATGATCGAAGACTTTCCCTCCCAATTTAAAGGAAAGCCCAAAATCGAAGCGCTGTGCGCCTGCTTTGACAGGCAGTTTGCTGATATTGAACAGTGTTTTCAGCAGCTCCTACTCCTACTCGACATCGAGAAAGCAGAAGGGAAACAGTTAGATAGAATTGGGGACATCGTCGTCCTTTCCCGCGCTCAGGCTGGCCTGCTCGCAGCACAGGGAGGCAACATTGACTTTGATGTCATCGACGATGTTCGATATCGCAAATACCTCAAGTACAAGATTTTGGCCAATACCTCCAACGCCACCTACAGGGACATCATCACAGCAGTCAAGACCATCTGGGACGTCGATAAAGTAAGCTATAACGAAAACGTCGACGGCCCGGCCAGCTTAACAGTATCCTTTCCCTATGCCTACAAGCCGGGAGAGGATATTTTTTTGCTGCCCCCGCTGGTAGCTGCCGGTGTAGGTATCAACATTCAGGTGCAAACAAATATTGACACCAACTGCTCACCGCTGCGGGCTACTGCTTTTCCTTCGACAATCCTGCAGGGGCGAATCGGGGAGAAGAGCGTTGTTTCAGCTGGCTATCCTGTGAGTACAAAACTGGTGCCGCTGACGGTAGCCCACATCGTCTACACGGTAAAAGAACAAGAAGGAGAGGGGAACCTATGAACGATAACCTGACGGGAACAATCCTGCCATCGAGCAACGGCGTTGTTGTCAAAGAGGATAATGTGGACTACTATGCCGTCGTCACCAATCTGGGTCGAGAGTTGATTGCTACCGCCCTTGCAACGCAAATCCCGCTGCGCCTGACCCATATCGTGCTGGGCGACGGTGAAGGCAATTATGTACTTCCAGACCGGGAGATGACCCATCTTTTTAACGAAGTTTGGCGCGGGGAATGTACGGTAACACAGGATCCCGCCAACCCCAATATGCTCAATATCCGCACCAACGTCCCGGTCGATGTGGGAGGCTGGGAGGTACGGGAAATCGGTGTCATAGACGAAAATGAGAACCTTGTGATCATCGCCTCTGCGCCGGGATGGCGCAAGCTGGCGGTCATTAACGGCACCTCCAACCCAATGGAAATCAACATCCTGGTCACCGTCACGGATGCCAGCGCCATCGAGCTGAACATCTCCTATGATGGCGTATCTGCGACGCTCAAGGACATCGAAAACCACAACAACAGTAAAGACAGCCACAGCGGGCACTTCACCGACCCGAATCTGCACTTTAACGAGGAGCGCCTGACCCGGCTGCGGGCGGGCACCAACTATGAGCTGGACTGCGAGAAGGTGGGCGGCGTGTTCCAGCTGACCGGCTTGCCGGAGGATGTTGTGGAAGACCGGGTGATCGTCATTTTTGAGGCCCCGGAAATCTATGAGCCGGGGAACACCTGGACAGTAGACGGTGTGAGCTACACCGTCCAGACCTCTAATGGCAAGCCGCTCAAATCCAATAGCTTTATCAAGGGTGCGGTGCTGACAGCGGTACTTGATCCCGCAGGCAAGATCCTGCACTTCAGCGCTCTGGGCTCCGGTGGCGGGGGAACGGTGGTCAGCGAGACGGCGCCAGATGACACCGACGTCAATTGGTTCAACCCCACAAATCGTCTGATGAGTGTCTACGCCAACGGCCAGTGGCTCGCCATCGCGGGCGTCTACGGCGGCACCGTGGACGAAGAGAAAACCGAAGAAGAAGGAGATGGAGACGGGGATGGGGACGATTTAAGTTCTCTGTAAAATTGTATTTTGTGTTCCGTCCCCCCGAGGTGGAAGCTCACGCTCCCACCTCCGCAGGAAAGATAAAGAGGAAACTGTTCAGTTATCTGTAAAATTGTATTTTGTGTTCCGTCCCCCCGAGGTGGAAGCTTACGCTCCCACCTCCGCAGGAAAGATAAGAAAGGAGACTATCATGCAACCGGCACCGAGAAATAAGCTCTACATGACCCGGGAGGATTTCCCGAGCTACAACGACGAAATCGCCCGTGTCTATCGCCAACTGCACCCCAAAGAGGAGGGCAAAGAGGATGATATGCTCTGCAAGGACGTGACCTTCTGCGTCACGGAGTCCTGCAACCTGGCCTGTACCTACTGCTATGAATGCCACAAGACCAGCCGCCGGATGAGCTGGGAAACGGCAAAGCGGATTGTGGACGGGTTGTTCGCCGGGGAGTTTGTGGACAACACCGCCCCGGCTATTATTCTGGATTTTATTGGCGGCGAGCCACTTTTGGAGATCGATCTCATCGACAGGACGGTTGAATACTTTAAGCGCAAAGCTTTCCAGCTGCGCCACCCCTGGGCCTATTACTATATGATTTCAATTTCCACCAACGGCGTGCTGTTTGATACCCCCAAGGTACAGGAATTTATCAAAAAGAACCACACCCACCTCTCGATCGGGATCAGCATTGACGGAGACAAAGCGCTACACGACAGTTGCCGCGTTTTTCACGACGGGTCGGGCAGCTATGACATTGTTGCCAAGTCGGCCAAACACCTGCTTCAGATCTACCCAACCGCCGGCACCAAGGTCACCCTCGCTCCAGAGAATCTGCCCTATCTCACCGGCGCCATCCGGCACCTATACAGCCTGGGATACCACAATATCCCGGCCAACTGCGTATTCGAGGACGTGTGGCAGGAGCATCATCCAAAGCTGCTGTACGCTCAGCTTATCGAGCTGGCGGATTGGATGATCGACAACGATATCTACAAGGATCTCTACACCAGCCTATTTGAGGAACGCTTTGTACAACTCCCTTCCCGGGAGGAGTATGAACGGCAGAAAACCACCGCCTATTGTGGCGGCAATGGACGGATGATTGCTTTTGGCCCAGATGGAAAGGTGTACCCTTGCCTGCGGTACATGAAGCACAGTCTGTCCAACCAGCCGGAGCGGCCGATCGGGGAGCTGGCTCTTGGGCTTTACACCGACAAGGAGCACACCGAGTGGTTCCAACGGCTGCAAGAGGTCACAACCTGGTCGAGTGCAGACAGGGAGTGCCGGGGCTGCCCGCTGCTGCCACTTTGCCCGACCTGCATTGCCTGGCAGTACGATGCGACCGGAGACCCGAACTGCAAGACCAAGCACCACTGCGGGATGTTTAAAGCACAGATCGCGGCAAACTACTATTTTTGGACAAAACTGTATAACAAACTGGGACTGGACAAGCGGGCCGAACGCCTGATTCCACTCCAATGGTATGAAAGGAGGATTTAGATGGCGTGTACTGTACAGACAGGATGCCTGTGTTCCGGTTGCGTAGGTGGCTGCACAAGTTGTTCTGGTGGTTGCTCCGGTGACTGTGATGGCGGCTGTTCCGGGTCTTGTCGTGGTTGCTCGGGAGATTGTTCGGGCAACTGCCGTGGATGCAGCGGGTGCTCGGGTACTTGTTCCGGAACCTGCAACGGCTGCTCCGGTTCCTGCCAGGGCAGCTGCCAAAATAGTTGCTCGGCAAGCTGTACCGGAACTTGCACCAATTCCTGCACCAGCTGCACGGGAAGCTGTTCCGGTGGCTGTCAGGTCAACTGCACCGGCCAGTGCGACAATGCCTGTACCGGGGAAAACCAGGCGGAGCTGATTGCCCACCTGGGGGACAACATCGGTATCGGCAAGATCATCCTGGCCAGCGACTACACCGAGATCAAAAACGCAATGGAAAACGAGTATCGCCGCCGGGGGATGGAACCGCCGCAGCCTTTCCAGACACAGCCAATCCCCGGTGAACCAGTTGTTTTGTCTATCACCAAAGAGGTTTTAACAGACGTTTACGAATTTGACAAAACTCCCGAGCATGACTGGCGTGAGCTTTTTTCTCAATGGGAGATGGCGGCAGCTCCCAAATGGGCTCCGGTGCTCAATCACATCAAGGCGCTGATGACCTCGATAGCTGTCAATGCCAACGGCACATCAGAAGAATAGGAGGAATGCACGATGAAAAAAACACAGGTTGATTTTATGCTCACCATCTCTCAGCTCTTCCAAAAGCTGGAAAATGGGGAGGACTGCAAGAAGGAGTGCGAGCAGGTCTCCCAGATGAACGACGAGCAGAAAGAGAGCGTCAGCGGCCAGCTGCTCGACCGCCTACAGGCGCGGGACAGCAAAGAGGTGGACAAGCTGGTCGCGGCCGCAAAGCAGGTGGAGTATCTGGACCCGGACTACATCGACGACTTTGCCGCCGTCATCCGCGAGCCGTTTACGTCCTCCTCCGCCCAGGAGCGACAGGAAATTGTCAAGAGGGTACTCTCCCGCACCAGCTACAGCAAAGTGCTGATGGAGGACATCTTTTGGCAGAGCCTGACTTTAATCGCCATCAATATGCAAAACAGTGACCTGCTGGCACAGTACATCCGCAAAATGGAACAGCTGCGGGACGGTTTGAACGAGGAGGAATAGCAGATGGAAAAGACAGTTATGGACATCCGCAAAGAACTCATTGAGATGCCGCTCAACTCCATCACCTATCTGGAGATCCCCGAGGAGGACGGCAACCGCCTGGAGATGGATCGCATCAAGCTGATGGCGCTGGACACGCTGTTTAAGTCCTATATCCGCGAATTCGGACAGCCGGACGAGAGCAACATCACCTGGCAGGAGATTGTGGAGGAGTACACAAAGACCCACGCGCGGTACATCAGTGCAATCTATTTCCAACTTCGACAGAAGCTTGGCGACGACATCGTCGTGTTGCTCTGTGAGCCCTGCTGGCAGTTGGGATATGACGCAGTACAGCGATCGATCTATCTGTACAAGACCTGCCCAAAGGCAGCATAGCAGCGGAAAGGGGAGCCCATGCGCAAAATTGATGCAACCGGTGGCTGGCTCCACTATCCGCCGCTGGAATTTTACTATATGCAGGGCGAGGTCAACGTGGAGCCGGTGCAGTTTATCCTCCCGAAGACGCGGGAAGAGGTTGACCTGACCGCCCTGTCCTATCAAATCAAGGCGGTGTCGGAGGATTACGGCACCGAGGCGACGTGGATCCTGCCAAAGAAACTGACAGATGAACATATCCTGCTGAATTGGAAAATCACCCGGGAACTTACCCTGATGCCAGGCCGTGTCATGCTCACACTCACTGGCACTGACACCAAAAACAACGTCATCGCAAAGTGGACGGGCAATCCGGCGATCATTCGTAAGGACCCGCAGGGGACGGCTCCGGTGCCGCCGCCGGATGAACTGGAGCAGTTCCAGCAGCAGGTCAACAAAGCGGTGGAGCAGATCACCGGAGCCCTAGAAGAGGCAGACAGCGCCCTCACCGAGGTAAAACCCGTGCTGGAGGATGCTGCCGAAACAGCCAAGGAGCTGACCGGGGAATCGAAATCTCTGCGACAGGTTGTCAACGTGCTCGAAAACCAGACTATCCCGAACCTCACCAGCTATGTGGAACAGGCCCAGCAGAATGTGGCCGGCATGGTGGAGAGCACCAAAAGTTCCGCCACAGCAGCACAGGAAGCGGCGGCAAAAGCAGAGAGTGCCCGGCAACAGGCCGAGCAGGCCCAGCAGAACATTGCCACCGAATCCAATGCCATCAAGGAGCGGTATGAGGGGACACTGGAAGCAGCGAAACAGGCGGCGGCCAGCGCGCAGAGCGCAAAATCCAGCGCGGACACCGCCACGGCGGCCATTAACACCGTCAGCACCTACGCCAAAGACGTGGAGCAGTGGAAAGATGAAACCGCACAGCTTAAAGGAGCGGCGGAAACAAAAGCACAAAATGCGGCGGTCAGTGCAGCAGATGCAAAAGCATCTGCCCAAACAGCGATTGAACAGGCCACCGCCGCCAACAATGCTGCCACAGCAGCGAAGGAAGCAAAAACCAACGCTAAAGCCAGCGAAACAGCGGCCCAGGCTGCCCAGGCTGCTGCCGAGGAAGCCATCAAGCATTATCCACGCATCGGTGAAGGAAGCTGGTGGGAGGTCTATAATCCTGCCACCAGCGCGTATGAGCAGACCAACAGCCGTGCCCAGCTGGTACCGCGCGGCATTTACTCGGCTGCCGAAACCTATTATCCGCTCGATTTGGTCACCGAAAACCCAGAAGCAACCGCTGTATATCTTTCGCTCAAGGAAAGCACGGGTGCAGACTTGTCCGACGATACGGCCTGGTTAAAACTGGTCGGTGGGATTCAAGGTGAGAAAGGAGAAAAAGGCGATCCGGGAAAGGGTTTTGAGCTCACTTTCTTCACGCTTACCCTTCCGGCATCCGATTGGACCGCAGATGAGTCGACAGAGGAACTGTTTAAACAGACAGTGACCCAGGAGGAGATCACGGCGCTGGTGGAGGCGGACAAAACGGCTCTCGATTTATATGCAGATCTTGCAACCAAGCGTTTACTGAGGGAACAGGAAGTGCTGCAAATCTGGTTAGAAAACCAAGATGGTACTGCCATTGCATATGCAGAAGGGAATAAACCACAGACGGACATTGCAGTACAGGTTAGGGTAATGCGGTAAGGAAGGTGGCCAAATGTGTTTGCTTGACAGCAGTACCAAGCTGCTACTGCATGGAGATGATCTGACCGATAGCAGTTTGCATAAAACTCCATTGACCAATCAAGGCGTTGTCGTTTCTTCCGATCAAAGTAAATTTGGAGGAAAGAGTCTGTATTTTGACGGATCATCCCGTTTACTGTTTCCATCCAGTGCAATGGTTTTTGGAGATGCTGATTTCACTATCGATTGGTGGGAATACTGTACATCTCCTAATGCAGGAGCCCGATTTTCGAGCTTTTATTGCGCAAATCTTCCCACCACATGGGGAGGAATTTTAGTTGGATACCAGGGAAAAGCGGTATATGCTTCGTCCATTCTTTCCTCCTGGGATATTGCCAGTGGTGCACAAATGCTTTCTGTAACACCGAACGAATGGGTTCATTGGGCTCTGGTGCGCGGTGCTGGCGTTGCAAAAACTTACCGAAATGGAATCCTTTTTGCAACTACGAATATGGCGGGGTCTTTGTCCTCTGATGCTGCTGTTCCAATGGCGGTCGGAGATTATCGAGAAGGGGATCATTCTTGTTTCATTGGATATATTGATGAGTTTCGCATTACCCAAAAAGCAGTTTGGACAGATAACTTTACTCCGCCAAATCGCCCTTATTTTTTCCTTGGCGATATAGCGCAAATTACGGTGATTCCCCAATATTTAAAAGAACAAGAAACGATCCATCTATCCTGGGAGGAAGCTGCCGGGGAAGGAGTGACCTACACGCTGGAACGACAGGTCAATGGCGGAGATTATGAGGTCGCCTATACGGGTGGTAGCTGTACTTTTTCAGAAGAAGCACAAAACGGCTGGAAAACAGTTCGTTACCGTGTCAAACCGCTGATAGACCAAACGCAGGGTAACTACAGAGAGTCCAGCATTGTACGGGTATACCGGATAAGTGGTTATGCAGGGCGTATCATCGGAGGAGGAATGTGATGTGAGTGTCGTTTATGGGAGGCCGATCGTGTTGAGTACTGGAAGTGGTGGGGGATACATTGTCAGTCAAACAGCCCCAGAAAAGACGAACGTATTGTGGATACAACCCAATGGTTTGACACACTTTTGGGACGGAGAACAGTGGGTTGCAATTGCAGGCGTCTATGCAGAGGAGGAAACACAGACATGATTGATCGGGTGATCTCACCGGCATGTATATGTACCAGTTGTGTGGGTGGCTGTACCAGTTGTTCCGGCGGTTGCTCCGGTGACTGTGACGGCGGCTGCTCCGGAGATTGTAAAGGGTGCAGAGGGGATTGCCGTGGAACCTGCTCCGGTTGTTCTGGCTGCTCTGGGTCTTGCTCTGGCAGCTGTACAGGATGCCGTGGCTGTTCTGGTACTTGTTCCGGCACCTGCAATGGATGCAGTGGTACATGCACGGGCAGTTGTACAAGCTGCTCGGGAAATTGTACTGGCACCTGCATCGGGACCTGCTCGGGAAAGTGCAACACTGCTTGCACAGCAGAGTCACAGGCAGAAGCGATCGCCAATCTCGGACTTAATATTGCCGTGGGCCATCCTATCAAAGCCAGCGATTACACACAGCTCAAATTAGCAATAGATGGTGAATATTCCCGTAGGGGGAAAGTTGTGCCAGAGGCATTTGCCGTTTTACCCCAGCCAAAGGGGAAGGTCCTTCTAGCTACAGCCCAAAAAGTACTGGAAGATATATACGCCTTGGATGGTTCTTCTGAACACGATTGGAGAAATATCTTTTCCTCTCATTGTGTTGTTCCCCCATCCAAGTGGGCGCCATCTATTGCATATTTGAAGGTGTTAGCCGCAGAGATTGTATAAGGAGGACTTTTTTTGAGCACTGATTTTTCGTATATGATTACCTTTTCAAACCTGATTTTAAAGCTGAATACCGGAGAAGATTGCAAAGCAGAGTGTGAAGAGGTAAAAGGCTTCACTGAGCAGGACCAGGAGACCATTGTTATGCAGTTGCTTTCGATGATCGACCAGAGGGCAAGCCAATATATCGATGCCATTGTGGAGGCTCTAAAATCGATGAACTTGCTCGATTCCAGTTACATTGATGACTTTGTAGAGGTGACGGGTTTCAGAAGCAGCAATCTGTTGGCTGAAGAAAAGATACCCCTCATTCAGCGAGTCATCACACGTAGCTATGGAAAGACGATGATGGAAGGCGTGTTTTGGAGAACCTTGACCTTAATTGCCGTCAACGCAGGAGACAATACCTTGCTGGCCCAGTTTATCGATAAGCTGGAACAAGAGTCCAATAAAGGATAATTACATTATGGGAGGATGAAAAAATTGGCCTGTACGACACATTGCCAGCAGAATTGTTCAAGAACCTGTGCAGAAACTTGTGATAACGATTGCAGCCGCACCTGTTCTGGGTGTAGAGGAAGCTGCTCCGGTTGTTCTGGCTGCTATGGTACTTGCTCGGGAAGCTGCACGGGATGTACTGGGAGTTGTTCGGGTAGTTGCACCAGCTGTACAGGTTCGTGTGTAGGTAGCTGTATCGGCACGTGTACAGGAAAATGCAACACTGCCTGTACAGCCGAAGCACAAGCGGAAGTGATCGCCAACCTCGGACTCAATATTGCCGTGGGCCATCCTATCAGAGCCAGCGATTACACACAAATTAAGAGTGCCATTGATAGTGAGTATATCCGTAGGGGGAAGAATGTACCAAGTGCACTATCTCCGGATCCCACGCCCAAAGGCAGCATACAAATTCGTACAGTCCTACAAGTTCTTCAGGACCTATATGCTTTGGATAATCTTCCGGAACATGACTGGCGTACCAACTTTTCTGCCGGCAAGGTAATAGCTCCCTCTAAATGGGCACCTGCAATAGCATATTTAAAGACACTGGCAGCAGAAATTTTATAAGATGGTAAAAAGTTGCACTCTTGAGTGCAACTTTTTCTGCTTTTTGGGGTGTTGGTGAGGGGAAGGGAGGTGAGAGATTGATCGAGCTGAACATCTGGCAACTGCTCGCAGGCTTTGTGGCGGCGATGGGGATACCCAGCGCCGCCATGGGGCTGATCGTGCGGCGGCTGGAAAAGAAAATCAACAAGAAGGACAGCGAGCGGGAGGAGCAGGACAAGGCCCAGAAGGACCTGATTGTGCTGCTGGTGCAGAGCACAAGCGCCTCGATCGCGCTGGGGGAGGCGACGGCGCGGGCGGTGCAGCGCATCCCGGACGCCCACTGCAACGGCGATATGCACGCGGCGCTGGAATACGCCACCAGCGTCAAGCACAAACAGAAGGACTTTTTGACCCAGCAGGGGGTCGACGCCCTGCTGGACTAAAGTGATGGTTTTTTTCCAGTGTGGGAGGTGGACGAGCTTCGTCACCTCAACATGGACAAAGGAAAGGATGTGGAATCGTGACAAAGAATGGAATAGATGTTTCGTACGCACAAACCAGCGTGGATTGGCCGAAGGTCAAGGCGGCAGACATCGACTTTGCGATGATCCGGGTGGGCTGGTGCTACAACAGCGGCGCCTTGAAGGTGGACAAGCTGTTCCAAAGCCACATGGAGGGCGCGCTGGCAGCGGGACTGGATGTTGGCGTCTATCTGTACAGCTACGCTACCACCGCAGAAGCAGCCAGACGGGCGGCCAAGGAGGTCATCGAGGCGGTCAAGCCGTACAAGCTCAGCTACCCGATTGCCTTCGACATCGAGTATGAGAGCATCTACACCGGCGGCAGCAAGCAGGTCAACACCGACATCTGCAAGGCTTTCCTCGATGAGATCGAGGCCGCCGGCTACTATGCGATGCTCTACTGCTCCAAGGACTTTTTGGACAGCTACCTGTTGCCCGATCAGCTCACCGCCTATGATAAGTGGATTGCCCAGTACGCCAGCGCCTGCACCTCCAAGCACGCGCACGGCATTTGGCAGTACACCGGCAGCGGCAAGGTGGACGGCGTCGCGGGCAGCGTCGACCGGGATGTCGCCTACAAGGACTACCCGGACATCATCGCCAAACTCAACGGCCAGACCCAGAAAAGCCAGCTGCCCTACACCGTGCAGTGTGGGGCCTTCCCGTCCACAGCGGCGGCGGAGAACCTCAAGGAGAAGATTGCGGACAAGGGGTATTTCTGCTTCCTGTCCGGTTCGGCGGGCTCGAGCGTGGTGTGCGTGGGCAAATTTGCGACCGCAGCCGAAGCCCAGAAAACCGCCGACGATCTCAAAAAGAAGGGCTTTGGCGGAACCGTCGGGAATTGGTAAAGGACAAAAGGTATGCGAACGGGAAAGGAGGTGAAAGGCTGTGGAAATCGACATGACACAGGTTGTGGTGGCCGTGATTGGCCTGCTGTCTGTGATTGTGACCAGCGTCGTGGTGCCGCTGATCAAATCTAAACTCACCAACTCCCAGTGGGAGAGCATCTGCAACTATGCCTATGCAGGCGTGCAGGCGGCGGAGATCCTCTTCAACGCACAGGGCAAGGGCGACGAGAAGTTCGCCTGGGTAAAGGACTACATCGAGCAGCAGTGCGCGGCGCATGGCATCAAGATCGACGCCGACACCGTACAGATCGCCATCGAGAACGCCTGGAAGGCGCTGGGGCTGGATCAGAAATAGCTTCCAGAAAAAGAAACTGTCAGTGAAGCGGAATAGGCCGCTTTGCAGATAAATCCATCTACATACTGTAAAAAGAAAGGAAGATTTTTTATGGCACTGAATGCATTTTGGGGACACAAAGAGGTTATCATCGTCAACGAGACCGGCTGCCAGCTGGCAAAGGAGATCGTAAAAGAGCTGCGTGAGGCAAACTTCAACGCAGCGCAGGAGGTAAGCTCCTTCGACTACGCGGGCTTTGCGGACAGCAAACCGGCCTACATCCTGGTGGTCGAGGAGGGCGCCGCGTGCAAGATCACCCCGTACAAGGTCGAGGGCCATGTGGGCGACCGACTGGGCCACTATGTACAGCGCAGCTTTGATGAGGAGAACAGCCGCTTTGCATATGAGGACCACTTTGCAGCTGCCGGCTGCGACATCCGCACCAACGGCTCCAAGCAGCTGGACTGGGAGCGCGCGAAGCGATTTAGCTGGTACTATGACGACGACAACGACACCCCGATCCTGCACCTGCAGGCGCCGAACACCCACGAGGTGGCAAAGGCGGTTGTAGAGAGCATCAAGGATTATTTCAGAAAATAGGCTGATATGAGAACCGCCCTCCTCGGAGTAATATCCGGGGAGGGCGGTTTTTTGTTATGTCCATTTAGAAATAGACAAAAGCTTTTCTTTTGCGTTATGATGCGCATAAAATGCCCTAAGTTAAGATTAGGGTTAAATGACCTTTCCTTTTTATGGAGGCCATTCTATTGTGTATGATTATGAAATTTGATATTCCTTCCATGGAATACATCCTAAAGGAACATGGGAAAGAAACCTTGTCAGATCTGAACGTCCCCAATATGTTGCCCCTCCTCGGGAGTTCTGCGCCATCAAGACAATGGGCATATTGCCAAAGGCTCGAACACCAAACAACTGCATTTCTGTGCGTGCAGACGGGTTGTTCAACACATGCGGTTTTACCACAATAATACCAAAGATAACCCCTTGTTCTTTTATAATACTGCCTTGGAATCTCATTTTGTACCTCCTTTGTGTTTGGTTTTGTCGACCAAAGTGAACTTTGTTGCACCACTTGCTGTTGGTGGGACTTTTTTACCTGCGACAAAGGTGTACTCGTGTTTGCTGCCCTGAGGGCGGTACTGACCAGAAACAGAGACTGTTTCTCCTGTTTTAACAGATTTCATATCGAAATCCTCCTTAATTAATATTTTCCAAAGGAGAAACGCCCGTTCAAATTTTATCCTTTCCGCCAATAATTTTCCTATTGCATTTAGCACAAAAAACTGATACAATAAATCTGTGACAACTTATTGGTAGTAGCTCTTTGTGATGCTATTATCGACACGGGACACCGCTTTCTACATGAATCTTGTGGAAAGCGGTGTTTTCGTTTTCCTTTGCAGGGATAATTCTACCACATGTTTTTGAGAAAGTCAAGCCTGTTTTTCAATATTTTTTGAATTTAGGAGATTTTTTGTAGCAAAAAACGAGAAAATATAGTATTGACAAATTCCAGTTTTTGTGTTAATAATAAAAGCGAAAGGGGTATGTATATGTTTACGAAGGTGAGGTTACAGAACTTCCGTTCCTTTAAGGATATCACTTTTGATCTATCAAACACAAAGAATAAATACAAAAACTTTGCAATGGTTTATGGTGAAAATGGTGCAGGAAAATCAAATCTCATTGCAGGATTTGAAGTACTTATTCACTTGATGCGAACTATGGACATACGAGATGCTTTGGACAAATTGTTGCTAAGTGAAAAATTAAGAGTGTTGCTTGAATCCTCGGGGGATAGTGATATCCTTCTTACAAAAATTACCTCCAGCTTCCGAGATGCAGAATCTTTATCTCAGCAATTTCGTACAGTTGACTGCGACGAACCGATGAGTATAGAATATGAGTTCATCATTAACAACAAAAAAGGAAGTTATCTTGTCGAAATCGAAAAAGAAATTATCCATGAAAGACTCGAATATGTTCTTGAAAAAAATAGAGGTGTTTATTTTGATATAACGCCTGAAAAGAAAAAAATAAACGAAAAGATTTTTGAAAACTCGCAGGCTTTGGCTAAAACAAAGGAGTTACTGGAACAATATTGGGGAAAGCATACATTG
>ENA-OYXB01000279-OYXB01000279.1-human-gut-metagenome-genome-assembly--contig:-NODE-279-length-21603-cov-7.337479_pt1 | contig 21603 bp, 25 predicted proteins | sample MGYA00244176_ERZ653409 | MGnify/ENA primary metagenome ERZ653409 (study PRJEB26926, sample SAMN06164912) | human gut metagenome | biome: ENVO:00009003; feature: ENVO:2100002; material: ENVO:00002003... | reverse complement strand
GAGATGTAGAGAGGTCTCGTGGGCTCGGAGATGTGTATAAGAGACAGTTTCTATTATTTTCAGCTGCAATTCTTGATTTCTCATTTCCGGCCCGGACGTCTTCTGCATCTTTTCTGTTTTTTTCAGCAGTAACTCTTTCAGCTTCCGTGTCGGTCCTGGACTTTTCAGCTTTTGTTCTCTTTCCTTCCGCATCAGCCCTGGCTGATTCAGCGCTTTCTCTATCAGCCTCAGCACTTGCCCTGTTAGATTCTGAAGCGTTCCACTTCGAGTCATTTGCCGCCCTGGCATCCTCAGCTTCCACCCTGGCATTTTCAGCAGTATTTCTTTTCTCTTCCTCAGCTTTTCTAAGCTTTTCAGAAGAAACTCTGTCCTCTTCTGCATTCTGCCTTTCTTTTTCTGCTGATTCTCTATTTGTTTCATTGCCCTTACGAGCAGATTCCGCTTCAGATCTTTCGTTTTCAGCCTTAACACGGCTTTTTTCCACCTCAACTCTGTCGCTTTCCGCCTCTTCGGTATCCTCAGAAACCTGATTGATTTTCTCCATTGCTGATATGAACGCTTCTCTGACCTCTTCGCCGTAAACCGCATTTCTCAGCTTTTCAATCTCAACACTGATATCAGCCATTTAATCACCTTCCCTTTTCTGTTCGTCTTTCTGTTCTTGCAAACCATTTTCGAAAGGCACTCCTTCCGGCTCAGCCAGACTGTCATTTTCAGAATGTTTACTTACATTTTCTATGCTTTTCTTCGTTTCCTCTAACAAAAGTTCCAGTTCTTTATTCTTCTTCTGAAGCTTTTCATTCTCATTTCTGAGCTTTGTATTCTGCACAGATAATTCCTGCGTTATCTCCGCTGCTTTTTTCTCTCTGATATCTGCAAGCAGCCCTGCAACGATCCCCTCTGCAAGATATGCCGGCAATCCACTATCAGACAATACCTGGATAGCAGTTGCGTTGAACCTCTGACTTGTCTTTTCCATTATTTCTGATAATCCCATTATTCTTTTTTTCTCCTTTCACTATACAATTCCTGTATCAACTTCAACATCGCAGGAATGATCATACGTTCATTCCAGTTTTCGATTTTTCCATCTGCATTGCTGTATGCAGCTTCTGGAAAGTTACTATATACATCTTCTGCATACAATCCAGGAATATTCTTTCCGGCCATCTGATCGTTCGGATCAAGATATCCTTCCTTATATCGGAACCATACAACCGGTATATCCAGAATTTTTTCAGCCTCCCCCAACGACATATCTGAAATATGATCCTTGTACCTCTTCGAAGAAGACGACAAGTAACATATTGTAGAGCCGTCACTCGCAAAGACTACATGTCCTCCAGACGTGACATGCGAAAGATTAAAAATCTGAAATGTATCTGTCTGATCCGAAAAAGTATCTGAGCCGCAGTAGATCTTAAAGCCGCCATCGACTTTAAAACCATTTCCGATTGCAGACAACTCAGTCCCTTTTGCAAATATGCTCCCATTTTTAACTGTAAATCCCCCAATAGTTCCCTTGGCACATGTAAATGAACCATCTGTAAGAATCTTAAAATAACTATTGGCCGTAACTAACCCGTTGAAATCAATCTTTGATGCCTTAATCTTGACCTTTTGATTGGTCTGATTAATCTCTGAAGAAATGGATCCCTTACTTACTTTTGTTGTTATTGCATCCTCGGTCTGGGTTATACGGCTGCTTAATGCATTTTCTTTATCTGTAGCCCGTTTTACTTCAGATGTAATTTTACCGTCTGTTACATTTATCTGAGCGCTTAAATCGTCCAACAGCTCCTGAACTTCTCGTAAGCATCGAATGTTTGTGATATACGCTATCTTACCTTGACTTCCGTAAATTCTTACAGAAACAGCCTTAGAAGCTTCTGTAATCTTAAGCTTCTTACTGATTGAATGATATTCATCAGCAGTATAATTACTGAAATATACGGTGCTCCGGTTCCCGGTAAAACCATATTCCATATATGACGGACGTGCAGCATTTCCATCTGATTCTGGATAAGCCATCTCTACACTTATCTGGTACGTGCCTACAGGAAGCGTGCCTACACTCTGCTCAATTACCACACCACCAGTACCGGAAAATTCAACTTTCAAGCATTTCATATTCAAAAATTCTGATGCTGTTACAGTCGCTACTGTTCCAGTGACTGTATAGGAATCCAAGGATAAATTTTCCTGTTCACCGTTTTTAATATAATCCTTTCTTGAAACCAATTCTTTTGTGCTGGTAATTTTCATGGATATTCGGTCATCTAATACTTTCAAAGAAGAGTTGATTTTCTGATCGGCATATTTAATTGCACCATCTTTTGCTTCAGAGATTGCAGTTTCCACCGACTTCTTATAGCCAGCATCCAGAGATGCTGCTGTAACCGACTCCGCCAGGATCATTCCTCCATTGATTTTTCCGTCCATGGTCAGCGCTACCCCATCAATCGGGCCATCATAACCCTGGCTGTAATGCGCAAGCCCTCCAAGCCCCCAGCGCCACATATTTTTAGCTTTTTCTTTGTAGTCTTCATCATCAGCTACAATAAATTCTTCCGGAACATGGATCGCATATCCGTCTTTAGACTGTTCATTGATTAATCTCTGTGCTTCTGATAATGCTTCTTTTAGGATTTCTTTTTTGGAAGGTATAGATTTTATTTCTTCTTCCATACTTGCTGTTTTCTGGGCATTTGACGAAGTGTATGTTTTATTACTTGTGCTGTCCCCAAGGGTTACGGTATTTTTGCTGAAATCAGCAATATATATTTTCTTTTTTGTCAATGGGAATTCTTTATCAAGGCCATTTGCTTTTGAGATACAACGAATCTTATCACCTATCTGAAATTCACTCATACGACTGTCAAGGACGCTCATATCAATCGCTTTAAGTTCCAGTATCATTTTTTCGTACTGTACACTTTTTAGATATTCCTTGCCCTTTTTCATCAAATTCGCCGGAACTGTAACATCATCCCAAATCACTGCTTTTGTGATCTTGCCATATTCTTTTACCGCATTATCATCCGTGACATATATCACGCCGCCATTGGCATCAGCAATCGTAATACGATCTTCCAGAACACCTACTGCGTCTTTTTTATTTTCTTTCCTTGCCCCCAGTGGGATGATACGGGTGGCAATTTCAGACGCATCAATATTTCTCGAAAATTCAAGCAGATTCTTCCGGAATTCTATGGTCTGTGTATTTTCCCGATAGAAATCTTCGTCCGAAAGATAATCCAAAATCCGAAGCCCCTCTTCATGGCGAACAACAAAATGACCGCCAAGGCGATCTGTCAGGCGGTCTTTCATAAGTTCTCTTGTACTATCGTAGTTTGAATACCGGTACAAGGAATCATTACTGTCCGTCACCGTAACCTTTCCAAGAACGAACTGTTTTCTCTCCTCTACTTGTGAATTATGAATATCAATCAGATCTGCCAGGTATCGCTTTACCGTATAATCTTGATATACTTTGATCGGCTGTATGCTGTCGCAAAAAAATGCAAGTTCTCCCTCACAGAACACTTTTTTTGCTCCGGAAAAATCGTCTTCATCATCATACAAAATACGTCCGTAAAATTCTGGAGTACCGTCATTGTAGAAAACCACATCCGTGGTCAGTTTCTTCACATAATCATAATTGCGGTGATCCGGATATACTGTAAATTCAGCCTGCCCATTAATGTTATCTCCAGTTTCGAAATATCCATCTCCAATGTACAAGTTCTGCTTCGGATTATGTAGTACATACTCTGTACCATTTACAAACGCCTTTACCGTATACATTACAGGATGCCTCCTATTCCATTTACCGACCTCTTATATGGATCGCAAGTGCAGGTAATAACAATCTGGGCAAGCACTTCATTTGTTTTCTGTGTATTCAACTCACATCTTCCTGTGTAGCGATAATTCGGATCCGTATCAAGCATAATCGGCAGTTTCTGTCCATGTATCGCCGCAGCGATCGTGCTGATCAGTGAAGACCAGTCTTTGTATGTACAGTTTCTTGCATCAAATGAAAATTCCAACGTCCTCATACCATAAGTCACACCGCCAAACGTAGCCTCTGTAAGATCGAGAGAACCATTCATGCCAGGTACTTCAACATAGCTTGTCTTGACTTCCGGTAATCCTATCTTGATTTCTTTTAATTTTAATCCCCATGCTTTGTAGGAATGGTAATTTCCAAACGTAACGCCTGTTCCTGCCATGATCATCCTCCTCTCTTTTTATGTGAATCAATTCTGGCAAGGTTCTTATCTATGATCGGAGTCTGAGCTCTTCCAACTTCTTTTCCATCAAGATCAACATGAACATGCGTTTCACCGCGGATCTCCACTGTAGTATCTCCAGAACCAAAAACTCCCTGTTTTTCTTTTACAACCTTGTACGTGGTATTTGCGTTCTTGTCAATCGCGATTTTCCCAGTTTCAACTTTTACAGCCATCTGCATCCGTTTTCCAAGCGCCGACATTTCCGTATCCATCTGTTCATACAGATCCGGCATCTTATCTTCAATACCTTCTCCGATTCCAGGCGGAATCCACTGTCCTACTTCATCTGCAAAAACCCGTGACGGCGAATGGATACCCAGCGCACTCTTTACTCCGGCAACAATCCCGGAGAAAAAGTTTCTGACCTGGCTTTCAAACCAGCCGGCCGCATTGCAGATTCCGTTCCATACACCGGTTACAATGTTATATCCAACAGTTACCATCTGAGATGGGAGATTTGCTATTCCGTTTAGTACAGCATTGTACAGACTTGATGCTGCCTGTATTCCTTTCTCCGCAAGTTCAGTTCCCCACTCGGTTACTTTCTGAAGCGCATTGCTTAACCAGTTCCATATCTTCCCTGGCAACTGAGAAAAGAAATTAACGATTGCCTCTACCGTATTCGAAGCAATCTCTCTTGCCTTCTGTAAAGTGTTTGAACCCCAAGTGACAATTTTATTGAACGTTTCTGTCAACCAATTCCAAACTTTCCCAGGTAATTCTGAGAAAAACGCAACAATATTCTCGACGATGATCGGAATATTTGTTTTTACCCAGTTTATTGCGTTCTTTCCAAAATCAACCAACTTGCCAATAACAAATCCCAGAGCATAACCAATTTTGTATGGAAGCTCCGAAAAAAAATGTACAACCGCATCAATTGCGGTACTAACCGCTTGTGTTGCGGCTTCCAGTAATTTAGCTCCCCACTCCTGAATCCCGGAAACAATTTGGGATAAAAATGAGGAAATTCGGCTTGGTAACTCTTCAAACCAAGCGACTACAGCATCGACAATTTCTCCGACTTTCTCCGGGATCTGCTGGATAAATTCAACAATCTGGTCCCAATGTTCCTTGATAACGATAACCAGGTTTGCTACTGCATAAACGATTCCGGCAACCACTGCCGCAACTGCCGCAGGTGCCCCAAGAATGACCGCTCCAACAGCAGCCAAAGCAATACCAATTCCCATCAGGATGTCTTTTACAGCATTGAAGCCGTTTTTGAACATATCCACGAAATTTGTTACTGCAAGAATTGCGCCTGCAATGATAGAACCGATTCCAGCTATCGAAGTACAGAACTTTGAAACGAACGCTATCGCTTTCTCTATTGCCGGAAATTCAAGTTTCAGAACTTCCGTCAGCGTTCCGGCTCCGCCTTTCCAGAGTGTAAAGCCATCAATTACTTTACCAATGACTCCGGTAAGTCCAGAAACGCCTCCTTTTAGTATACCGAGTATGCTAAAAAGAGATTTTACCGAAGAAAGAACAGAGCTTGCCACGCTCAAAGCTGCTATTGATGCAGCAATCGTTCCAATCGCCTTTCCGATTTCTTCTATCGCAGCCGGATCCTGGCTGTCTATCACAGAAAAGAGGTTTTCAACCAGATTCACAACCTCTTCCGTGATATTTCCGGCTGTATCAAAAAATCCCTGGAAAAAACCTTCCAGCAATGCCGAAATACCGGGAAATTCTTCACTCAACCCTTCGCAAAATCCGGTCATAAAATCCTTTGCCGCCTGAATGATCAACGGCAAATTTGATTTTACTGCTTCGCCGATCTTGCCCAACATTTCACCGAAGGACTGGCCTATTTCCTCAGAATGATCTGTCATTGCCTGTAGGAACTCTGTAAACAGATATATACCTGCGGACCACATATCGCCGGCAACATTCAGAATCGCCCGTATAAGCTCAGAAACTACCGTAGCCCCAGCTTCGGCAAATTCTTCCTGGTGATCCATGATTGCATTTATGAACGTACCTACCAGATTCTCTGCGATCCCTATCAATTTTGGGGCTGCATTCATTCCCATTTCAGCCAGCTCTGCAATAGAGTTTCCCAGCGCTTCAACAAAACCATCAAAGCCTTTTTCTGCTATGGCGGAATTCATATCCTCAAGCATCGATGTCAAGGCCTTTACGGTATCTTTCATCGGTTCCTGGACTTTTTCATACAATGAGATCTGGACCGATTCCAGGGCACTTTTTGCAAGGGTGATCGCTCCCTGCAGGTTATCGTTCATGGTATCCGCCATTTTTTCAGCGGCGCCATCGGCATTATAGATGGATTCCGTCAGCTTATCATAATCTTCCGCAGAAGTATTAACGATAGCAAGCAGGCCAGACATACCTTCCTGACCAGCGAGTGTAGCTGCATATTTTGCTTTTAATGCACCTTCAGCTCCATAGGCCTTTTCTGTAAGATCTTCCAGATATTTGTTATATTTCTTTTCCGTCAACTGCCCGGATTCATATTTTGACTGAAGATCTGCCAGCTGCTTCTGATATTCTTCCATCGGCATCTTGCACTGGCCAAATGATTTTCTCAGATCATCCATGATCTCTTTCAAAGATTTCATGGATCCATCGCTGTTACTCAACGAAATCCCGAGATAATCCATAGCATCCGCCATCTTATCTGTCGGCTTTGCCATATTTGTGAGCAACTGCCGTAAAGCCGTACCAGCTGTAGACGCTTTGATACCCTGATTCGCCATCAGGCCCAATGCAATAGATGTATCTTCTATGTTGTATCCGAGCGATCCAGCCACCGGCGCCACATATTTGAAAGATTCACCAAGCATGGAAACATTCGTATTCGAATTTGATGCAGACTGGGCAAGAACATCCGCAAAATGGGTCGCATTCGAAACTTCTTTCGAAAAACCGTCTTTGATGATAGTTGTTGTTCCGTCCGCCGCCAGTCCAAAAGCCGTCATGGCATCTGTGACGATATCACTCGTTCGGCCAAGATCTTCTCCGCTGGCGGCCGCAAGGTTCATAACGCCCTCAATACTGCCGAGCATGTCATTTGTTTTCCATCCAGCCATTGCCATATACTGGAAAGCTTCCGCTGATTCAGAAGCGGAGAACTTTGTCTTCGCTCCCATTTCTTTTGCTTTGTCCGAAAGCTTCACCATATCATCTCCGGAAGCTCCAGAAATAGCCTGGACTTTACTCATTCCGGCTTCGAAATCACCGCCGGCTTTTACTGCTGATGCAGCAAAACCGGTTACTGCTGTAGCTGCTCCGGCAATAACCGCTGCTGTAGCCTTTATTCCCTTTGATGCGATACCGGATATTTTACTGATTCCTGCCTGGAATCCTGACGAATCAATCGCCGTGTCGAATTTTAATGTGCCATCATAAGCCACAACAATCTCACCCCTTTTTCTGGTTCGATCATCGGCTCATAATGGCACTACTTGATCTGTTTTCCGTCTTTTAATTTCACTTCGAAAAAGGCGTGACAGTTCCGCCCCTTACAGGCAACCATCACGCCTCTGCATTCTGCCGAATCTTCAAAAAATATAGGCATCTTGTATCCACATTCAGGGCACTGCACCCGATGCATGGATTTTTTCACTTCAATTTCTGATCACCTCCTTGCGTTTCTATGATTTCCATTACAGAAGTCCGCTAAGATCTCCGCCGTTCATAAGAGCGTTTGCGATTGCATCTGCCTTTTCAATCTCATTCGCTGGCATAGGCAGAGCATAAAGATTTTTCATCTTCTGATAGTAATCCCTCTGCTCCGGTGTCATTTTTCCGTTAATTTCCATGCTTCGATATCCCATAATCTCTGATATTTTCATGTCTGATCTGAGTGAATGAAACATTGCACGGAATTTCCACCAGTGCATATGCGAAACTTTCTGAAGATCTACATGATACTGGGAAAGAAAAGCAGCATAAATATAATCATCGTCATGCTCGAACGAATAGATTCTCTGCGCATCATCCGGGTCCAGTGCACCACTTCGCCGTGCCTGTTCCTGGCGATATTTCTTCCCGCCTTGGTAAAACCACATAATCTGGTCAACAGCTGAATCAAGGTCATGTGGAATAATCGGATAATATAGTTCCAACGCTTTTCTTGCTTTCTGAGCATCTCCTATCTCCGGATCCTGCATTAATATTTCAAATGCAATCGTAACCCGGAAATCTGAATTGATCGCATAAAATCTCTCCCCGATCTGGACAGTCGTTGGAAGAGGATCTATGAGCATGTTATGTCTCATACCGGACGCTCATTTGGTGTATAAGGATGAATTTTGGAAGAATTTTTGTTCTTGTTTTTATGCTTCTGATTCCTCCTTACAGCTCTGTTCGGCGCTGGCATATACTTATTCGTAATGTCGTTGATCTTATCGCCATTACGCGCTTCTGATGTTACTATCGCAAATGCTTCCATGCTCTTTCCGAGATTGCATTTTCTTCCGAACAGTTTTTCAGAAGTTCCCTTTCCACAAACAGAATCAAAGAAATCATTCACAACGCCGCACTGATACCGGATACATTCCGCATTGCTTTTTCCTTCATATGCCGTTTTATCCTGGATACGCTCAGCTACCCTCTGGCATTCCTTTTCAAATTTTTCAACCACATCTGCATCCAGAAGATCCAGTTCCAGCTCTACTCCGTTAATTAACATGTTCATATCCTCCTTCTATCACGCTGCGGTAAACGTAGATGTCTTCGTGTTGAAAAATCCATCAACCGGATCTCCAACCGCATTCAGATTTCCTTTGACCGACTGTTTCTTATCTCCTTCAATGCTGGAAACCTCGGCGGAAACTAAAAATTTACGCGCCGCATAAGTCGATTCCGCAGCTGATTTCCCCTCAAACAGCTCTACACGGCAATATTCAAACTCTGCATCTGCTCCAACCAGATGGTTTCTTCCAACACCGTACAGTGTATTGACTGCATCCTGGCTCTTAATCAAATGTGCCTCAAACGGGAATACAGATTTATAAGATACCACAGAAGAACTTTCAGATGCTTCATTTACATACTTGCTGCTTTCGCTTTCTGCTCCAAAGGTTTCATTCAGGCTTGTAAAGCCAACCCCCATAAGAACCCAGTTCGGGGATTCCGATGTGCCGATATTGAGATAATCGGCAATCTGGTGTCGCTGTACAACGTCTCTTTTTCCTGTTGTCTCACTCATTTTTCGTTGCCTCCTTGTAATATAATAATCGCAAGGCTATCTGGTACCTTGCGTTTTCCATTGCTCCATCATAGATATATCCGGGTGACAGCACCTCGATTTCCTCTGCCGACATTCCCTCTGGCATTTCCGGAAGGTTCCCAGATAAGCTATTTTCCTCAATCCAGTCAGCAAGACGCTCGTAAAACTGTGAGTTTTCAATATTCTGAATCCTATCCATGCTGTAATACTCTCTGGATCCAAAATTGAACTGATACTGCCGCTCCGAACTGCCATCCACATACCTCTGTATGATTGGGTCACAGATACCCGTTTCAATCACATACTCCACGGCATCTTGTCCAAGAGCATCCACCCTGAATATACCATCCTGCAAAAGAGGACATTGGAGAAAATACTCCGTAATGCCCTCAACGATACTTTTTACTGCCATATATCCACCTCAGATCTTCTCTGCCCCTCGAAAAATGTCTTCTTTCTCAGCAGTCTTCATACGTTCAAACCATTTTGCGCCGCGGTTTGCATCGTAAGACCGGACTTCTGCGGTATCGTAATACTGATGTGCAGCATACGGAGCTATATAATTAACTTCTCCGCTGCCTACTACGGTTCCCAGAATACCTGATTTTTCCAGCATACCAGTCCTGAACGGAACTCGTGGGCTGCATCTTCTCAACACTTCTGAGTCAACAAACATCTGCTTCTTTTTAAACTGCTCATTCCTCTGTGATGCAAAATTCGGATTCCAGCTCAATGTTGCCTGCCCGTTTTTAGAACTAATGATCGTCCCACGTGGATTTGTTATAACTTTTAATCCGCTCATGCCGCACCTACCTTCCAGTGTCGTACCTTCGGACTTCCCCTTTTGGTGTTGTCCGCATATCCTGTCACTTTGACCATTTTCCCATATTTCTTGTTCAGAAACATACCTATATCATTGATTGGGCTTGCTGCAATCCTGCCATACCGGAAATTAAATGGATCCCACAGCCACTGTTTTCCATAGTATACGCTTGCCTCAATATCTTCCCATTCCGGAAGAATAGTCCCTGTTCGGAAGCTGAAATCATCCCATCGCCACCGCTTCGAATACAGCATCTTCGGGAAAATATAGTCTCCTTCCTGGATTGTCCAGTGTTTCGGGATCTCTTTGGGCGATAGCCGCCGGTATTCCTCCGGCGGCAGGAATGTCCGGTTATCCTGAATATGTGCTGTATATGGAATCCGAATAGCATAGACATCATGGCTTTTTTTATGTCCATCTTCCCCGGATACGCCACTGTTTTCATGCCAACTCGCATTATAGATTCTGGTTGGGAAATAAGATTCTCTCCTATCCGGACCTGTGATTGCATTAAAGATCGTCATTTCTTCAACGGCACTTATCATGGATCATCACCACCCTTGACGGAATCATACTTTCTTGAAAATCCGCGATACAAAAGCCCTGTTGAGGAAAGAAACGACCTGATTGCTCCGGTTGCGTCTGAGATAGCATCTTTCTGTGTTCCTCCGTTTGCGTAGGCATAATTCACAGAATAGCCATCATTACTTTCTGAAACTATTTCTCTTCCAGATTTTTCCGCATGCCTATACAGACATTCCGCAGCTGCACATGCAGCTCTTTTTACAGATTCCGGAACTTTATCAAGCCGGTGGATTCTCCCGAAGGTAAGCCGGTCAATCAGTGCAGACGCAAGCAAGATATTTGGGCCGAACTTCTCAGCAGTAATCTCTGTGCCAAGATAATTTTTTGTGTAATAGGCATAATCTGCATACTTTCCGTTTTCCATACCGTATCTGCCTCTCAGTCCTTGGTTTTCTTGATCTCTTCTTTCTTCTGTACAGAAACTTTATTTGCCTGAATTTCACCGACCTGCACAACATTCAGATCTGTGAGGCTGTATCCAAGTGCCTTATAATAGGCTGCCTTGGAATCCGGAATCCTGCATGCAGAGTTACCTTTCTGTGCAAACTGCATACTTACACCTCCTGACCTGCTTTCTTCGTAGCTCTGCTGGCTGTCTTTTTAGTTTCCAGTTCAGAAATCTTTGCTTTCAGCTCAGCATTTTCCTTCTGAAGCTCGTCAATCTTCTTATCGGCATTCTCAGCGTACAGGGTAGCTTCTTCCAATTTTTCCTTCAACTCTGCTGCCTGACGCTTTGGATCTTCCGGCGCCCAGATTGTTTTGTCCGCTTCATCCAGAATTGTATAACCCATCTGTTTGTATTCATCTACTTTTTCGTCTGCAATCTGAAGCACACGATTCTTTTTTCTTGCTTTATACATCTTCTGTTCTCCCTTCATATGATTTACCCCGTGCCGAAGCACAGGGTATAGCAAGATCACGCATCTGTGATGTGGAAATCGATGGCATCTGCCTTTTTGGGCAGAATGAATACGTCTTCAAAAGATTCTTCGAAGTAGTCGTATTTTCCCTGGCTTCCGGCAGATGGCGGGTCAAGCTGTGCGAATGTATAAGAGATCGGAGTAACAACTGCAAGTGGATGAACCAGGAACATATTGATCTGTTTTGCTCCTCCTGCAACCTTCCAACCCTCTGTAAAATCATACAGGGTTTTCATCATATCTGATGGTACAGAAGGCGGAATCTTCACCTCGTCAATAGATGTGATAGCACGTCTGATGCCAGAAGACTGAGAGCTTACATCAATATGTCTATAAATCTGCTTTGCATTCTCAATCAGTGTTCTGGTATCGGGTGTAACATACAGGACTCTTCCTGCGCGTGGTACACGCTTGTTGTCCATATCTTTCATCATCTCGTCAAAGACAGTCAGGACATTTTCTTCTGTAAGAGCTTCCTTGTGTGCCGTTTTGCCTCCGGTTCCCCAGTCGGAATAGACCTTTGATACGCAGTAAGCGCTCATCTCCGGGAATTTCTGCTCCTCATTGTACACTCTTGTGATATTTCCAATAGAAGCAACCATATTGGTTTCCTGGATATCACGCGGATGCACGAGAGTCTCCCACATTCTGTGGTTTTCCAGAGTGAGTGGAATCCACTCATTACTGTAATTACGTTTTCTGGCGCCGATGGTATCGCGGTCTCCGTCGATACGACCAGTTGTGGTAATTGTAGGTACCTCAATAGTCTTTGAAGATACCCAGCGGAATCTTCCGTTATTCGGCGTAGAAAAAAGTTCTCCAAAATACAGAACATATGGGAACATCTGCACCAGTGCCTGTAAATACTGTGTTGCGTAGTTTAAGTTTGCCATGTAATTATCCTCCTGTTATTTTTTCTCTGGCTGTCTGAGAAGATTAAATCCAAATGGATTAAATGTAGATCCGCCGCCGGATTCACCATTATTTCCAGATCCACCGGTTCCCTGTGCAAAAAACGGTTTGTTTTCCGGCTCTTTGCCTGCCGGTTTCTCTTCTGTCTTAAAGGCTCCTTTATAATCCTCACTCTCCATAAGGCTGTTCATGTATTCCTCTGCACCAAGAAACTTTCCATCCTCCAGCTTGAATCCTTTCTTGTTGAATTCCGCCATCACACCTTCACGTGCAGGCTTGCTGGTGAACTGGTACTTACTCATGAACATATCTGCAGCATGGGAATACTCCTGTGCTGTCAGTTTATCCTCCAGAGCTTTTGTGTCCGCATTGTATTTATCTTCCCATTCCTTTGCTGATTTCTGGATGCCTTCGATATCCATGTCCTTATAGGACTGAATTTCTGTGTTAGCGTCCGTGAGCTGCTGTTTCACTCCAGTCAGTTCCGTAACCTTGGCATTGTACTTTTCCTTCGATACATAACCGCCGCCTGACAGATCTGCGAGTTTGATACTTCCATCCGCATCAATGGCAGCTTCCAGTTCTTCATAAGTCATTGCTTTCGGCTCTTCGCCTTCCTTTGGTGTTCCAAACAGTTTCTTTAAAAAATCGTAAGCCATTTTGCTTACCTCCCTTTCTTCGCTGATTTCATTTAATTTCCGGTTCACTCCGGCATTGCTATCGTGTGATATATCCTGACACGATCAGGAATGAACAGTTTAAACGCCATGTCCAGGGCAATAAAAAAACAAGCTGTACTGTCAGCCTGTTTCTATTGCATGTGATATACTTGTGGCTTCGTGATAGCCTCCAGGAGCTTTCATAATTGCATGAATGGAGAAATTATTGCATTCCGCTGTAAAAGCTGCTGATGGCTTCCCTGTAACCCAAGGGACGGGAGATATTGGATCGCCTCCTCTCTACGGATAAATGTCTGCCATCAAACACAATGATGTCACCAATTCATGCAAATTCATCATCAATCCTCACCCCTTTCACTTCAAAATGTCCGTATACATCCCGGAGCAGGATCTTAACGGTTCTGTAATCAATTCTTGATGTCAGCCACTCCGGAGCCAACATCTCTATGTCTTTACTGACAACATACTTTTGAATCATTTTGATTCTGCAAATACCCAGTCTTCAGCCAGCATATCTGCCTGAGAAGCGAGCCATCCCATCTGCACACCGGATGTTCCAACGAAAGCGATTGCCATATTTCCGATTGCCTCATGTTCACAGTTTACGATCTCATTATCAGTAGTCTTATAGGAAATCCCAGTTGCAAGCTGAATGTACTGTTTCTTTCCATTCCATCCTATTCTTGCCACCTTCATGCCGCGCTTCATGTACTTGATTGCTTCTCCGAAAGAAAAGGTATTTACGCCACCAAGTTCCGGGCAATTCTTTTCATCCGCAATCTGCCATTCGTCAGATGCGATATTATCAAAAGTATATTCCGGACATTCCATCTGGCGGATATCCAGCTCCTCACCGTCTTTGGTATGTATTACGATTGTTTTCTTCTCGGCATCCCAATACCAGTAACCGCCCCAGCTTGGCAGTTTTACTTTCCTACCCTTTTTCATCAATTCAAATGCTTTTCCGAATAACATATTGACTTCCTCCTCCTATTCTGCTACTTTCTCGTATGTCTTTTCAAAAATATCCGGTTTGCAAGGATATAACTCCCCATTCACTCCCCGGATAATGTAATCTCCTGCGGATACATGATGTGTACCCTCTAAAGTATCAATGTACAGCTTCAGTTCTGCCTCATCCGGGTCTTTAATATCGTAACCGTAGTGTATGATTCCGGCCATAAATGCAGATGCCGCCCAAATAGGAATGCGATATTCTCCATCCGGATTTCTCAGATCCCCATTATACTGAAACGCATCAACAATTACAGGTTTCTTTCTGTACTGCATAACTTTTCCTCCTATCTTTTCACTGCTTTCCTATTCGCCCACACCGCTTTCATGCTGGTAGATCGTCCATACCCAACTACATTACCGGCCTGGTCCTTAACTGCATAGACCTGCGTTCTTGACGTGTCCCTTACCATGCCGGTCTGTGAGCAAAAATCTTTCAGTTTCTTTTCCTTCTGTTTCAGCTTAACAGCTTCCTCCTGGAAAGCCTCCTTCATGGAACTTTCTGTTTCGCCATCAGTCGCACTCTTGACTGCTGAATCATATCCGGTGAGAATTCTCTTACTCTCCCGGATAGATCTTTCCATCTTTCTCATGATCTGGCTACCTTCATACTCCGTCAGCAGATTTCCGTTGTATGTATACTTCGCCTGCTCATAGTCCTGGAGCATATTTTTCGTATACGTAGGTTCAGATATGCCTGGCCAGAACGGATAAAAGCTATGCCTGCAGTTCGCACCGCATAGCCCTCCGACAGTTCCATATCCCGTTGACTCTACGAAATTCGGATACGCAGAAGTGCTTCCATCAATCTTGAATACTTTGCCTTGCCATTCTGCATGAGAAGGTCGTGCCCCGGCATGAGCAGAAGTTTCATAATACTCCACGCCCATATCGGATGCATACATTTCCGTAAGGGCTGCCGCCGTCTGGTTAACTCCAGTCAGCAATGCCATTCTCATAGCGGCATCAAGAGACATCTGCGCTCCGGAATTGTACAGCACTTTGCCTCCGGATCTTGCAGCCATCCTGATCGCCTGCTTCAATGCTTCCTGGTACGAGAATGCTCCACTCTGTACCTTCAACGATGCTTCATTAAGCGACTGGATATACAGCTGCTGCGACACGGATGCTGTTGTCAGTGTCAGATTGCTCACATCTCCAGCCGTCTTTTCTGCATTCGCAAGCAGGAGATTCAGCATACCTTCTGACAGATTGGCTTCTTTTGCAATTCCAGCTCTGATAAGCGGTTTTGCATCATTATTGATAGATAGCACACCGGCCTCCTTAAACATCTTTTTGATCTGTGCCTCCGAATAATTGGTAAATTTTCCAACTTCCTGTACAATATCTTCAAGGAGCCTCCCGGATTCCTGAGCTTTTTTAATCTGCCATTTGGCAGTATCTGTAACCTTTCCTGCCTTTACCATCCTTCTTGCAACGTCTCGGACAATCTGCTCATTAAGATTATCAACCATACCAAGATATTCGCTGGAAAACGAGGCAAGATATTCCGGTGTCAACATGGCCCTGCCTCCTATTCTTCTTCCGGAAACACTTCTGGCTGCCCTGGGATCATTGCACGGGCTTCTTCTTCTGAGCATCCAAAGTACCACTTGTAAAAAACTTCCACTTTCATCTTGCCCGAAACTACCATTTGCCATCTGCGCTGGTATTCAGCTTCCGTATCTTCCAGCACTCCATCGCCCCAGGTTATATTAAGATCTGTCTTTCCCTCTGGAACAATGTCGTACAGTACCACCAGGGTACGCATTGCTTCTACAAGTCCTTCAAATCCCTTCTGCCAAGCCTTCTGCATGGCGTTTACTGTATCATAAGAACTCTGCTTTCCATTCTTGATTTCCGTTGCTGTTTTCTCTACATTCTGCATCCTGGAAAGAGTTCCAGGGGCAAGGCCAACCAGTAACTCGATCTGACGCTTATGTTCTTCAAAACCTTCGAATTGTGCCTCATAACGAATCACAGGAGCATATTCCTGAATATAGCCGCTTACTCTATCCGCCTGATCAAAATCGAATGTCCTGAACAGTCTCTCTTCTCCTTCTGGGAGAATTGGTTTGCCATTTTTGTCTGTCTTGAACAATGATTCATCTGTATTAATTGCGGCTTCTGTAGCTTTATATTCCCACAATATTCGTCCGTACTGTTTGTCTGCTTGCTCTATCATATCTTCGGCACGGGAAAACACAGAAATTCCAAGCGGCGACTTGACATCCTTGTTATTTGCCATTGGAACCTTGATATACACAAACAGCGGATGATCAATATTCTGAATTATAACAGGTTCTTCCGACAGGCCAGCCCAGTCTGGTATCTCCTTAAGCGATACTTCTTCCCGGAATCTGTCATTGACTGAATATCCCCCATCCGCATCATACTGGTAGATCTGTTCTGACCGAAATGCTTTATTCGTGATCGTGTACTCTCTTCCACTCAGTTCATGATACTCCAATCTCGTATACAGGTAATCTCCAACCTTTTGACCCTCCATGAACACCGCAGCTGTGATCCTTTCGTTATCATAAGCGCAAGGGAAAAAATCTACAGAACGCACAAAATCCAGTTTAATTGCAGTCGGCTGTCCATTTCCATCAACTCCCGACACATACGGCTTTATAGCGATTCCTCCGCCTACACAATACCATTCGACGAATTTGCTCAGATCAGTCAGATCTCTTTCAAGCTGCTTATTGAGATACTTAGCCATCTGACTTCCTGATATCTCAATTTCGAACTCTTTTAGAATCAGCTGCATAAATTTTGTAGCGATCATTGCAGGAAGGCCTGTTGGGATAACCTTGTTTGGCCCGCCTTTCCACGGCGGATTATTTTCATACATATCCCACCATAGCTGTATAGCATCCCTCATAATGCTGGATTCGCAGATCTGCACTTTCAAAATCTTCTCAACGCTGTTTCCGGGTAACAAATTTCTCACCAACTTCCTGAATATATTTTGTAAAAACGCCATCTTTCCACCTACTTCACATTTGCTTTATGTATTTCTTCATATCTCTTTCATAGGAATATTCAAATCCATCTAACGTATCAATATCAGATGTTCCATCATCCAGACGCTCAAGCTCAACAGTATTCGGCCTCCATACAGCCATACTCAGAGCATCTTCCAGAGTATCGCAAAGCTCTGTATATGCGAACCTCCCTTGTGCAACTAAGGAAGTGAAGCAGAATATCCTGTCGTTGATTCTGTCTTTCTTGGCATTTCCAAGCTTAATATCTCCCATTGCAGATCTGATCAATGCAGTCCGTAGTCCTCTGATAAGAACCTGTTCAGCAGAGTCGCAATATACTGCCATTACTGATCCGAACAAAGCTTTTATCTTCAGCACAAACTCAATAAATATCTTCCCGAGTGCTTCCGGATCCAGTTCTTCTTTGTGCAACTCAGAAACCAGTGCTACCAGTTTTCCATATCCGACCGTTGGCGAAGTTGCTACAAAAGAATGTCCTGAACCATTACCACCAAAATCAACACCAATGGTAATGCCGATCAATTCTCCTCTTCTCATCATGTCCTGAGCCTCCGCAATGCTGATCTTCATGGGGTTATCATCCATGGCCGCCAGGGAAGCAAACTGGGTGTAAACTAAACCTTCTGCAATGCTTCTCTTCCCAAGGATATCCCGGACATACCAGATGCTATGTTCATCGTACTGACTGACAATCTCTTCCAGTCGTTCTTTCGTGATGTTCACATTTTCAAAGATGGTAAAGTGTGCGTAGTTATATCCGCCTTTCAGAGTCCCCTCTTTGGCTTTCTTGTCATACACATCCAGATAATTCTCATAAATGGGAGCTTTCGGATGCTCCGGGTTCATATCCCAGAATATCTTTCTGTTCTTCGCAGCCAACTGTCTATTGAATGCCTCTTTGATGGCGCTGTCGTGATGTAAGTTGATCTCAGTCGCAATCCACATGCCGTAAGAGTTACCACGAATCTTCTTATAACTGTCAGAGGATGAAGCACCAGCAAAGATCACGATCTTCGGTTTAAAGTTCGTCATTGGTCCCTGGATAATCAAGGCTTCCATATCCTTGTACTTACCCCAGTGGCACTGTCCCCGGAATATCCATTCAAGCCCAAAACCGTTTGCATCGCCTATATTCAGCTTTGCATTTCCCATCGTAGAACCGGTAGCAAGATGGATTTTATCCGGTGTAGTCTTCAATTCGTGCGCGAAAGCAAATACATTGTCAACAGTCTTCCCTGAACGTACCGCACCTTCCAGAATATTGAACGTGCAATCCAGGCATCTTCTGATGTATTCCTTATGCCCCTCTCCGAAATTAAACGGTATCGTTTTCTTCCGCTTCAGATCTGACTTCTTGATCTTCTTTACTTTCTTGTCCTTTTCCATAAATCTCTTCCTCGATTTCGTCCAGATCCTCAATCTCCTGACTGATACCAGCGTCACGTTCCTTCTTGTACTCAAACTCCGCTATTTTTAATTCGAGCTCTCTTTCCTTGAGTTCATGTGCTGGATTTTCTCCAACAGTATCACGTAGAAACGCAGCGGCTTTTGTGTTGCCCTTCATTGCCTGGTTGATAACTCCCACCATTACCGCTGTCTGATATGTAAAGTCTTCCTCGGATATTCCCATGACTGCCAGCTTTTGTTTCAACTCTTTCGCAGCCTTCGGAACCTGCATATCAAGCAGCATTTTAGCTGTATCTCGCATAGCTTTCTTCCTACGGCGTGCTTCACCTGATGCGATGCCACCTTTTCGGGCTGTTTCCACCTGTTGTTCCCCTGTTCGGAAGCGATATGGCTCACCTTTTTTTAAGTTTTTTAAGTTTTCCTCATTCGGCACCGTCACCACCTCTCTGTTCTGTCATTATTTGAGAAAATCAGATAAAATATGGGTCTTTTCTCTTTTTCTCCATCTGTGCCATAAACATATTCGGTGCCGTCATTCTGCATGGAATATCGCATCTTGCCATATCTGTTCTGGCTTTTTCCTTAACCTCCAGGATGTTCCTATCCATCACATGACCTATAATCTCATATGGCTTGTGGCAGCAATACATCACTTGTCCATGCTCATTCACTGCAATCTGCGCCCACTGTGCTGTACAGGTACTTTCCTGCTCATCAATCATATTCCATTTGAAATTCAGCTTTACCCTGCTGTCCTTCTTTGCCAGTTCTTCAATCGTGTATACGATCTCTTTGATATGACCATCTGAATATTCATCCAGGTATGCAATACCCCCTGTGCTTTCTATCGGACGGAAGCTCATATAATCAACGTCAAGATCGCAATTTGCTTTATAGAACTTATATACATCATCTGGCCAGCTCACCACTCTCTGAATGCCCAATGTTGTTTTCGGGCTTTCCCTTCTTTTCCATTCTGCATATGCCTGGATATTGTTTCTGACCTTTTCGTATGCTCTTACGCCTCGACTTTTTTCGTAGCTGTCCTCATCCCATCCATCCAAGGAAACTTTCAAATAGTCTGGTTTTATGTACCGCATCTCATTGAAATTCGTATTGATTCCATAGTGAATGCTGTGTGCCTCCAGCCAGTCTGTAATCTTCTTAAAATCTCTGCATAATGTAGGCTCGCCCCCACCTGTCAGGATAAAGCCTCTCACGCCAAGCTCAAGCAGTCTTTCCGCATACTCAACAAATTCTTTATACCGCATCGAATATGCGCCTGCTTCCAGCTCCCACCGTCTGTAGGTGCAATATGGACATTTATTATTGCAATAATTTGTCAGAAATATATCTGCTGTTATTGGTCTGCGATCATTCAATGCTCTTTCTACATGAGCGAACATCTTGTCCCCTGCAATATTTTCCACACTACCGTACCTCCTTCCGGTATTTTTCATTTATGATCTTCGGAACGCAACATTCCCAGTCTATCCGATGGTGGATACGCTTGTGCTTCGTATACATCATGCCAACTTTGACGCAACTTGGCATTGCTATCACAGAATAGAATGTCTTAACATATGTTCCTGTCTCCAGATATGATTCCGTCATTCCTCCATCAAGGGACTGCGTAGGAATCTGGATTACGCACATATTGCATAATGTGAAGAATAACCTTCCTCTGCTCCCCAATGTGGTATATGTTGTAACATCCTCATTCATTGTACCTCTGAAATCTATCGGTCTATCAGTTCTGCAGAACAGGCTATTCATAGCTTTTCTTAGCAAGCCCATTTTAAATTTTCCTCCATTCAGACCGCCTACAAAATCACCGCCCTGTGCAAATGCTACTGTAGCTGCACCAGATACATCCAGGAAGCAAATCATATCTTCAAAAATCCTGTCCATCTGTCTTGCCGGTTTTCCTGACAACTTATTTCCGTTTACATAGCGAAAATCTATTTCTTTGTAATCATCATCCAGCATCAGGAAATATTTCAACCCCAGTTCTTTTGCAATCCTAAATGTTTCATTTCTGGCATAGATAATAGCTCTATGCTCATTAAAATTATCCATCGTGTCTGCCCGATCATACGCTGCCTGCTTATCGAACATTATTACATGCTCAGATCCGAAATTTTTACAGTACTGCTCCGCTGTCTCGTCCTCATCATCAATGATCATGTACCATTTTCCTGTATATCCACCCTTTTTCAGGGCTCCCATTGTTGCCACATTATCAGCCCGGCCATGTGTCAATATAAAAACAGCGAAATCATTCCGCATTGTCCTCATCCTCCATAGTATCTAATACATCCGCAAATAAACTTGCATAGCCATTTGCTATTGCATTATCTACGTCTATGATTACAAGGGCTGACTTTTCCATCAGTCGTTGCATCTCCGGTGTTGCGTGAGCATAATACTCTGCAATATTTCTGTAATTGAAAACATTATGCCTGCCGGCAGCATCCTTCAGGAACTGTCTTTCTTCCTCAGTAATCCCTTCTGCCTTTTCAATCTCTGCGATCAATTCTTTGCTTTTTTCTTTATCCAACATTTCTGCGATTGTAGGACATTCCCCGGTTATCTCATATTGCGGAATGTTGGTTTTCATCGTATAAGTATTATCCTCTATCTCATCGGCAAAATCAGTCTCGCCTTCCTCAAATCCAAACATCGACATATCAATATCAAGAATCCTGTCTCTTATACACATCTCCGAGCCCACGAGACCTCTCTACATCTCG
>ENA-OYXB01000278-OYXB01000278.1-human-gut-metagenome-genome-assembly--contig:-NODE-278-length-21627-cov-15.240543_pt1 | contig 21627 bp, 24 predicted proteins | sample MGYA00244176_ERZ653409 | MGnify/ENA primary metagenome ERZ653409 (study PRJEB26926, sample SAMN06164912) | human gut metagenome | biome: ENVO:00009003; feature: ENVO:2100002; material: ENVO:00002003... | reverse complement strand
ACGCCGAACCCGTTGCGGACGCGCTCAGCGCAGTTGTTTCCACGGTAGTTTATCTCGTTACGATAAACAAAATATTGGAAAAACGCAAAAACGCTCTGTTACAATCGGGCAGAACGTTGTAAATATTTACTCACAACAATAAACACGGCCTTTTACCGCCGTGTTTTTTTCTTGTCGAGGTATATCGGCAATAGCCGAAACAGTCCGAACCTTTTATACTTGTTTGCAGATTGCAACCTGCGGTAAACAGAAGGACGCCGTGTTTTACGGCGTCCTGTGTTTTTTCAATATGTTATTTGACGGCGGTGTCCGATTTCATTTTACTGCGTATGTGTTGTAATAAAAACCACAGTATGACAAGCAGTTGAAGTACTCCGCCTATTATATACAGCAACCAACTGTTGGGCACGCCTATGAGTACGTCGATAGTGCAACACAACGACCAGACAAGCACGCTTACCAATATTGCGGAAACGTACCTTTTTCCCCACATTACGTTGAACACCAGCAGTACAATGGCGGTGACGGGTACCGCTACAAGATAGGCGAGAAAAATCTCGGTAAATTTCGGAATGAACAGCAAGGTAAAGACAACTATTACCGTTGCGACAAGCCACACAAGACCGGCCGAGAGCAATGCGACAAGAAGTCTGTTGGCAATCTTGCGCTTTTTGTATACGGGCGTCTGAGGAGTTACGGGCTGAGTGTGTTCGTAAAGGAAATCGTCAACCTTTACTCCGTACATGTCTGCCAGTTGCTTTAACACAATGATGTCCGGCAACGCTTCTCCGCGCTCCCATTTGCTTACCGCTTTGTCGGTGTAATTCAGTTTTTCGGCAAGTTCCTGCTGCGTGAGTTTGGCTTGTTTGCGCAATTCCGTCAGGTTTTTTGCGATTATCATTTTTTGATCCATATGTATAGTATAGCAGACAAACGAAACTTTTTCAACTCTTTTTTTGCCCGTCACAAGGGCAATTCTAATTAAAGTAGAGTCGTTTTTTGTCGGGTAGAGCGATGCAATCGAGGTAGAACGGCAGTGTTTGCAACGGTAGACGTATTAATTTGCGGTTTAGGGTGTTTTTCGGCGCATTGTGCGGTATACTTTTTACAAATATAAAAGGAGTGGGATGTTTCCCGTTTTGTACTATGGCACAATTACTCGGAGGTTACAGCCTTGAAGAAAGCAACATCACGGTGTTCGGCGATTCCATTTCAAAGGGATTGTATCTTAAAGGCGACAGAATAAACAGATTGGAAATAAACGCCGTTCAACTTGTAATGGACAAGTACGGTATAGATATAGACAACAAGTCCGCTTTCGGACAGTCCTTGCAACGCATTTACAACAAGAAAGTAATAGAAAAGTATCTTGCTGAAATTGACTATTCCCGTCACAACATCGCAGTGCTGAGCCTTGGGGGAAACGACGCCGATTACAACTGGACGGAAGTTGCTAAAAATCCTACTGCAATACACGACAGCAAGACTCCTCTGTTCTTTTTCGGCAAGTGGCTGGATGAGACAATAAGAATGTTGCAAAGCAACGGCGTGCATGTGGTGATCACCTCTCTTCCGCCCGTCAACTCGCAGAGGTATTTCGACAATGTGATAGCGCGCCACTGCGACAGGGAAGCGGTACTTCGTTTTCTTCACGACGACATCAGCAATATCAGCAGGCATCAGGAGTGTTTCAGCAATCTGCTGATGCAGAGGGCGTTGTTTCACGGATGCGGTTTCGTGGACCTTCGCACGGCATTTCTGATGAAAAACGACTTTCTGAATTTTCTGTGTATGGACGGAATTCATCCCAACGAAAGGGGACAGGCTTTGATTGCCCGTACAATGTTCAATCACATAGAGTCGAGAAGACTTTCCGCCTGACGGAAATCAAAACTTGCGGGTGCAGCAGTGTCGCTGCACTCGTTTTTTTTGAAGATTAATTATATTTAAAACGCAATACCTGAAGGAAAAAGGCAAATTCTCAGTATATACCGTACAACCGAGCAGGTCAAAAATGCACTCCGACGACAAACGTCCGAATACATCCTCTTACGGAAGATGAAAGTTGTCCTGTACGGGAATACCGCTCAAAGGTAAAAGTCTCAGGAAAATTGCCGAATTCATGTTGGGAAACAGACTTTTACCGTCCAACTTTCCTGCAACCGTTGTACTTAATTTCAATTAAATATATATATTTTATTTAACGTATGCAAAATAAAAAGTTATAGAACGTCAAGCATTGATTTTACTAAATCATTTTACAATTATATTGTAATGTGTTAAAATACAATGGTAAACTGCGTTAGTATGCAGTTGTGCAAACACAATTATTTTTAGGAGGCGTATTTGCTTTTATGAAAACTTTTAAAGGCGGGGTACACGCACCTGACAACAAGGCGTTGACTGCTCAATGTCCTATCGAACAGATGCCTCTCGTACCCGACTACTACGTCGCTTTGTCCCAGCACATCGGTAAACCTGCCGAAGCAGTGGTTGCTGCCGGCGAAAAGGTTGCGGAAGGACAACTGATTGCCAAAGCGACAGGTAAAGTTTCCGCCAACATCTTCTCTCCCGTTTCGGGTGAAGTGGTGGGTATTGAACAGATAGTCAATGCCAAAGGCGGTAAGGGCGATTACATTCACATCAAGAGTGACGGCGAACAACGTGTCGTGACGTTGTCTGCACTGGAAAATCCGACAGCCGAACAGATCGTTCAACGTATCGAGGAGGCGGGTATCGTCGGAATGGGCGGCGCAGGATTCGCAACGGCGGTAAAGGCTCAGCCCGCAAAACCCGTCGACACACTCATCATCAATGCTGCTGAATGTGAACCCTATCTCAACTGCGACAACCGTCTTATGATCGAGCGTACCGAACAGGTCATTGCAGGTACAAGACTGCTTGCCAAGGCGCTGTCCGTATCCAATGTGATCATCGGTATCGAAGCAAACAAGATGGAAGCGTACAACAAATTGGTGGGACACGAGGGCATTACCGTGGAACTTTTGAAGAAAAAGTATCCTCAGGGTGCTGAAAAATCCCTTATTTACGCTTGCACGAAGCGCAAGGTACCCTGCGGCGGATTGCCAATGGATGTCGGCGTGGTTGTAAACAACGTAGGTACAGTGTACGCCATTTGGGACGCCGTGGTAAACGGCAGACCTCTTTACAAACGTGTGCTTACCGTTTCGGGCAGAGGCGTTGCCGAACCCAAAAACCTCGAAGTGCGCGTAGGTACGCCTCTCGCTTCCGTGTTGGAATTCTGCGGCGGCATTTCGGAAAACACCGTCAAACTTATCAGCGGAGGTCCGATGATGGGATTTGCTCTGACGGGTACCGATCTGTATACCACCAAGACAGATTCGGGATTTCTTGCGCTGACGGACAAGGAAGCAAACACTTTGTTGCCTACTCCCTGTATCAATTGCGGAAGATGCGCAACTGTATGTCCTATGAAACTGATGCCTATGTACATCGACTTTTACACAACGGTGGGCGATTACGCTTCCTCGGTAAAATACGGTGCGATGAACTGTATCGAGTGCGGAACGTGCGCTTACGTTTGTCCGGCTAAACGCCCCATCGTTCAGAGCGTTCGCCTTACTAAAATGAAGATGAGGGAGAAAAAATAATATGGAAAAATATGTATTTTCGGCTTCCCCGCACATCAAGTCGCCCCGTACTACCAAACGCATAATGATCGACGTGTGCATCGCAATGTTGCCTGCATGCATCATGGGTTGCGTTTTGTTCGGCTGGCAGGCGATCGTGGTTCTTGCGGTTGCAACACTTACCGCTGTTTTAAGCGAAATCGTTTACAGACTGTGCGACGGAGTCAAGTTTGACAGAATTTTAAAGGAATTTGACTTTACTTCCGTTGTAACAGGTATGTTGGTCGGTATGAATATGCCTGCCGGCATTCCCGTATACATCCCCGTATTCGCAAGCATATTTGCAATAGTCGTTGTAAAGATGCTGTTTGGCGGAACGGGCAAAAACCTTGTAAACCCCGCCATTGCAGGACGTGTGTTTGCATTTATGTCCTTTGCAAAGGCTATGACGACTTATCCTTCCGCAATCATCGGATCTTTGTCAGGCGGAAGTATCACGGACGCTGCGGGCACGGTTGTGACGGGTGCCACTCCGTTGTCTGCTCTTTTGGGCGGAAACACCTCAACGCTTACCAACCTTGACCTTTTCCTCGGAACGGGCGTCGGCGGCGTCATCGGCGAAACCTGCAAGGCTGCCATTATCCTCGGCGGAATCTACCTTGTGATAAGAAAGGTGCTCAACTTCCGTTGGCCCATCGTTTACGTTGCGGTAACCGGTCTTGTGACCGTTGCTCTGAACGGATTCGATTTCGCGGTATTCCTGCCCTCTATACTGTCCGGCGGACTTATTCTCGGCGCAGTGTTTATGGCTACCGACTTCGTAACTACTCCCGACACAAAACTGGGCAACTACATCTACTTTGTAGTATTGGGTGCGCTGACTGCCGTCTTGCGTCATTTCACAAGCGGAGAAGTAGTATCTTTCGCGATACTGTTTATGAACCTTGTCGTTCCCATTATCGACAAATACGTTTACCCCAGACCTTTCGGTTATGTCAAAAAGCAAAAGGAGGTAAAGTAAAATGACGGCTAAACAATTTTTTACAAGTACCTCGTTTAAATCGGTGGCAGTGCTTCTGGCAATAGCAATAGTTTGCGTGACTCTGTTGTCCGTATTGAATCCTTTGCTTTACGTCGAAGTGGGCGGTATGGCTGACTTTGACGGAATAGTGGACGGCGTTTCCTTTGCGAAAGCGGAAATAAATGCCGAATTTACTTCCGCCAACGGAACTCTTACCACTGCTGCGAAATCCACCTCCGGCAACTACTTCGGTTATATTGCCACCGGTAACAAGTTCGGTGACAAGCCCAATGAGTATACCGTGCTTGCGGTAATCAACGGTGACACTCACATGCTCGAGGGTATCAAGATTTTGCAGGAAGGCGCAACAAGCAGCAGTTACAACGTAACGGACGACGCTATCGCAATGTACAAAAGCGTAGCAATAGAAAATCCCAATGTATTCGATTCGTTTGCCTTCGGAGCGGGCGGAGTGATGGCAGGCGCAACGCAGTCCGCAATCACATTCAAAAACGCAATGATGGTAATTGCTCAGTACTACGCAACTTACGAACTGGGCGTGGCAGATCCTTCCGTGGAAATCAACGAAAAGTTGAACGCGCTTGAAGAAGGCGTAACCTATACCAAGGGCGAAGCGTATGACTACGAAGCGGAAGGCATCGAAGTGCTGTATCATTTTGACAGCAATGTAGACGGCAAGATGGCTTACGTTGCAAATGTAACGGTAACGGAAACGTTTGACAGCGCAGGTAAGGCGGTAGAACTGGAAACTCCGGCAACCGTCATGGTAGCGATTGTTTACACCGAAGAAGGTGCTTCCTCCAAGGTTGCAAATGCAATAGTGCTGTCCGAATACACCGAAGACACTGTTACCGTTGCTCAGTATGTTGAAGACCGTGTGGTAGGAAAGGCCAAGACGGCAATCAGCGGTCTGACTACAAAGAAACAGACAAACACTGTCGAAAAGGCTGCCGTAAGACTGCTTGCTCTTGACAGTTTTGCTTACTCGCAGGCAGGAACGGGCAAGTATTTCGATATGCTTGCAACAGTCAGCGACGCAACGTTTGCTCAGTCCGACGCGACTGCAACCACCAGCCTCGGAACGGTACTGTTTACCGCAACGGGAACTGACAGCACCTACGGACCTGTAGCGGGCATAATCGTCACAGCCAACAGCGCGGGCGCTTGTCCTTCTGTTACGCTTATTGCTCTGGTAATTACCGCAACCGACGAAATAGTGGCGTTCGGATTTAACGGTTCTTTGACAAGCGGCGGATATGAATCATACGCTCCTTCGGAAGATCAACTTAAAGAAGCATATCTCGGCGTTAACGTATCTGTTGCCACGGCAATAGACGGCGTGGAAAGCGGACTGGTAACGGGCGCAACTCCCGCAGGTACAGAAACGTCGCGTACAATCAAGAACGCATTTACAATCGTTGCTCAGGTTTACTCGGGCAATCTTGAAACTCTGAGTCTGGGCGGACAGGACATCGTCAACAGCCTTGCCGAAGGCGCTACGGCGGTTGCTCTTAAAGAAACCAGCAAGGGCGACAACGCATCCGTAATAGGCGTTTACGCAAATGCCGACACAACGGTTTACGTTGTATATTCTCTTCCCGTAGGCGAGTCTAAGGACGCATCGGTATGCGCCGTTGCCGTAGAGGGCGGAAAAATAGCGGCTGTAAAAATGATAGCCGACGGCTCGACGGGCGGATATGCTCTTTCTCAGGAAACTCTCGACAAATATGTAGGAACCGACTTTACGGCAGCGTCACTTGCAACTGCCAACATTCAGACGGGTACTACCAATTCGTCTGACGTTCTGCACAACGCTTTGCTTTGGGCGGCAACCTATGCCAACGCTTAAGGAGGGACAACAATGAAAATAAGAGAAATCGCATTAGACGGCGTTGTCAGACAAAATCCTACGCTGAAACTCGTTTTGGGAACCTGTCCTACGCTTGCCGTAACAACGGTTGCGTTTGACAGTTTCGGTATGGGACTTGCTGTTACGTTCGTATTGATTTGCAGTAATATCATCATATCTCTGTTGAGAAACGTTATTCCCGACAAAGTACGTATTCCTGCATTTATAATGATTATTGCAACATTCGTTACCATTGTAGAAATGGTAATCAAGAAATTCGTTCCCGATCTGTACAGCAGTCTGGGCAACTTCCTTGCTCTGATAGTTGTAAACTGTATAATTCTGGGACGTGCGGAAGGTTTCGCTTCTCAAAACCCCGTAGGCTACTCCGCATTGGACGGTCTGTTTATGGGACTGGGATTCACTCTTGCGCTTACCACAATGGGTATTTTCAGAGAAGTGCTTGCCAAAGGCAGTATCTTCGGCGTGACTTTGTGGGACGCCAATGTGTTCAGCATTTCCTTCTTCGGAACTTCCGCCGGCGCATTCCTGACATACGGACTGTTTATAGCAGTGTTTAACGTCGCTTACAATGCCGTCGACAGAAAGTCAAGACACAAACTTGCAGCCAGACTTGCAAATGAGGAGGTAGCATAATATGGATATCATCGGAATTATCATTGCGGGATTGTTTTCGCAAAACTTCGTACTTGTGCAATTCCTCGGAATTTGTCCTTTCCTCGGCGTTTCCAAGAAGATAGACAACGCCGTGGGTATGGGACTGGCAGTAACATTCGTAATGGTCATCACCTGTCTGGTGACGTATCCGTTGTATCAGTACGTACTTGTTCCGCTTGGTCTCGATTACCTGCAAATCATCGTATTTATTCTGGTAATCGCGTCTCTTGTGCAGATGCTTGAAATGATACTGAAAAAGTTTATGCCCGGTCTGTATTCGGCAATGGGTATCTATCTGCCTTTGGTTACCACCAACTGCGCTATAATGGGCGTTGCCAAGATCATTACGGACGCAACGGTTTACACCAACATCGGTACTGCAGTGATGTACGGTCTGTTCTCCGGACTGGGATTCACTCTCGCTATAGTACTGCTTGCGGGTATGCGTGAAAAACTTGACAAACTCAATCTTCCCAAGGCTTTGAGAGGATTCCCCATCACGTTGATTGTTGCTTGCTTTATGGCAATGGCTTTCTCCGTGTTCAGCCTGGTCAAGTTTTAAGGAGGATGGCGAATGTTGAATATATTGTCCTTTTTTGAAGAAACGGCAACGACAATAGACTGGGGTAAAGTCGGTATAAGCGTTGCCATTGCAGGAGGTATTGCTCTTGTGCTGGGATTGCTGATCATCGGAATTTCCAGATTGTGTCAGGTAAAAGAAGATCCCCGTATCAATGAAGTAAACGATTTGTTGGCAGGAGCAAACTGCGGTGCCTGCGGTTACCCGGGTTGCGCAGGCTTTGCCAAAGCGCTTGTGGAAGGCAAGGCGGACATATCTGCCTGCGGTCAGACAAGCAAAGCAAATGTCATCGAAATAGGTAACATTTTGGGCATTTCCGTATCAGGCAACACGGAAGAAACAATTGCCGTTGTGGCTTGCGCCGGCGGTAATCTGTGTGCCGACAAGTATCAGTACCAGGGATACGGTAATTGCGTAAGTCAGCAACTTCTTGCAGGCGGTAAAAAAGCCTGCGAAACAGGATGTATGGGCGCAGGCAGTTGCGTTGACGTATGTCCTTACACCGCAATAGAAGTGCGTGACGGTTACGCGCACGTCGATCCCGATCTGTGCCGTTCTTGCGGTCTGTGTATCCAAACTTGTCCCAAGAGCCTTATCAAACGTGTTCCCAAGTCTGCCAAGGTTTATGTCGCTTGTTCGACAAACTGCCGTGGCAAAGACGTAATGAACAAATGTAAGGCTGGATGTATTTCCTGCGGTATATGCGAAAAGAACTGTCCTACGGGTGCAATTCACCTGGTGAACAATGTTCCCATCATCGATTACAGCAAATGCACCAATTGCGGATTGTGTCTGGAAAAATGTCCTCGCAAGATAATCAGATACGTTCACCCCGACAAACAATAATTGTAGTTTTGCATTTTGCACGGACGCTTAAAAGGCGTCCGTGCTTTTTTGTCGTAAAAAAAAGTTTTTCGGGCAATCGGGTATTTAAACGATGTTCGGGGTGTCGCTTAAAAATTTACATTGACGTTGCGTGCGATTTTTACAAAAAACGTTACCGTCATATGCGTTAGCAAAAAGCGTGTAAAATAAATCGTCAACTGTTGTATTTGTGTAAATTTTTTCTACTGCAAATCAAACGTTTGACAAATGAATTTGCTTAATGTATGATAGTGGTGCTGGGGGTGCCTGACAGGCTGAGATCAAACCCTTCGAACTTGGACAAGTTAGTACTTGCGAAAGGAAGCGTTTTGCGTAAGATGACGTATTTTTGCGGAGTCCCCGGCATTTCGGGAACTTCGCTTTTTTTTCGCCGTTTTGCCGATTTCGTTGTTCAGCATTTTTTTGTGTTCCGCCTTCCCAACAAATATTACGGCGGACAAAAGGTGTGGTCAGATGTTTGACATTTTTAAAAACGGGCTGTGGGACGACGGCGTGCAGATCGTTACGCCCGAACAGGCTCTGGAATCGCTGGACGCTATTACAGACATTGTCGCTCAGTTTGCATTGTACGTAACAATACTGCTGGGACTTGTGCTGTTGACTTGCTTTATAGTGATGTCCGTAAGAAAATCATTGAATTTAGGTGTATTCAAGAAAATCGCGCTGGGCATTGTAGTGGGATACAGTTACGCAGTAATTGCTTTACTCGGTTTCATGCGTTTCGTCTACGAATACTTTGACGGCAATATAAACAGCAATTTCTATGTTTACATCGGTTTGCTTGCTTTAATTGCTGTTTTGGTGACAACAGGCGTAATTCTCAGAAAAACCTCTCCGCGTGCGATGAAATACTTCATTGCAGGCTGTATCGCGGCTGTGGCAATATACTGTATAGTACTCGTTGCAATTATGCCCCCCGTGGATTCGGCCTTTACCCCGTTGTCGTATGTCGGAATGTACCTCTTTACCGCGCTTGACGTTGCCATCATCGCAGTTTTGGTACTTATATTCGGCAGAAAACAGCAGGAACAGAGCGAACGTACAAGGTCGGTTGCTTATGCGGCGGTATGTCTGTCACTGAGTTTTGCGTTGTCTTATATCAAGTTTTTCTCGTGGCCTTTGGGTGGCGGCTCGGTAACGTTGGCAAGTCTTTTGCCTCTGATGCTCTATTCCTATATGTTCGGAATCCGTAAGGGCGTACTTGCAGGTTTGGTGTACGGAATGTTGCAATTTATTCAGTCTCCGCAGGTTTACGAACCGATGCAGGTTCTGCTTGACTATCCCATTGCTTTCGGCGGTATAGGTCTTGCCGGAATAGGACGCAATCTCAAATTCTTAAAAGGCAACATCGTCGCGGAATTCTGTTTCGGAGCAGTGGTGGCAGGTCTTATGCGTTATATGGCGCACGTCATTTCGGGTTATTACGTATTTTACAGTTATTCCAGTTTCGACAACTACCTGGTCAACAGTCTGGTTGTCAACACAATAGTGCTTGTTGACCTTGCAATAGTTATCGTTGCGGGAGTTATAACCGTTTCTTCTCCTCAGATGACACGTCTGCTGAGAGGTCAGTCTATAGGTGCTTAACCTTTTTGAGTTGTATCGAATACTTATCGGGGCGTCAATGCGTTGGCGCCCCGATTTTATTTGCACAAAATGTCTTTACCTAAATTTTACTAACACAATACTGCTTATTTTTTATTAAATATTGACAAATTACAAGAGTTGTGATAAAATTCGTTGCGGAATTGAGGCAAAAAAGAACTTTTTTCATATTTTTTGACACTATTTTCAAAAACCATCTATACAAAGGTTTTTGTTTATGCTATAATTAACGACGATAAGTTGTAAATATTTTAAAAGGGGATTGGATTAAAATGGAAAGGATCGGATTGATTGATTTGGGTTCGAACACTGCCAGACTGGTGATCTACGATATTCTGGAAGGAGGTTACTTTATCGTAAGCGGTGAAGCGCGCGAAGTTGTGCGTCTCGGTGAAACGGAAGCAGACGGCAATCTCAAGCAGACGCGTATAATGCAGGCTATAAGCACTTTAAAGTCCTTCAAACAGATTTGCGCAGTACACAACGTTGACAAAATAATCGCTATTGCTACCGCTGCAGTAAGACGTGCCAACAATCAGAAGATCTTTTTGTCGGAGGTATTTAACGCCACAGGTATCAGATTTACCATAGTTTCGGAGGAAGAAGAAGCCAATTACGTTTATCAGGGCGTTATAAATTCGATGGAAATTCCCCGCGGTATCATTGTGGAGATAGGGGGAGGTTCAACCAAACTTGTTTACTACAATCGCCGTACAATACTTCACACCAAGATTTTCGAATTCGGTGCGGTGACGTTGTCCAATATGTTCCTTTCTGCCGACAAGAAACCGGAAGAATGTGCGCAGGCAATGGAAGATTACGTTACCGAACAGTTGAAACAGGTAGAGTGGCTCAAAGAAATCGATCCGGACACACAGTTTATAGGCGTGGGCGGTAGTTGCCGTAATCTGGCAAGAATTATACGTAAGGTAAAGAAATATCCGTTGGACATGGTGCACAATTACAACATGGACATCAACGATTTCAACTACGTGTACAATATGATACGCACCCTCGACCTTGACAAAAAACGTAAAATAAAGGGATTAAGTTCGGCAAGAGCGGACGTTTTCCCCGCGGCGTTGGCTTTTATAAAGGCTTTCGTGGATTATATGGGATTTACCAACATCATAAGCAGCGGCTGCGGTCTTCGTGAAGGCGTTATGTTCAACGGACAGGTTCCGCAAACGCTTGAAAAGCCCATTTCCGACGTTTTGGGACACAGTATGCGCGGATTGTTGCGTCATATGGGAGTAAACGAACAGCACGCCGAACAGACATTCAATCTGTGCGTTCAGTTGTTCAAGCAGTTGCGTGTTTTGCACAAGTTTCCCCGTGCCTATGTACGCGTGTTGCGTGTAGCAAGTATGATGCACGATTGCGGTGCTACTTTCAAGTACTACAATCAGGCCAAACACACTGCGTATATGATACTCAACAGCAACCTTTACGGTATTTCGCACAGAGACATCGTGCTTGCCGCGTTTGTCACCGACGTATACAATAAAGAAGAAGTAAACTATACCGAATGGGCAAAGTACAACACGATACTGTCGCAGGAAGACGTGGAAGCCGTTAAGAAACTGGCAGTAATTCTTCGTCTTGCCAAGGCGTTTGACGTCAGCATGAACGGCGTAGTAACAGAGATCAGTTGCGATGTGCTGGGCGACAGCGTGATAATGAAGACGGAAATTCAGGGCGACGCCAACCTCGAAATGAAGGCGGGAAACGCAGTTGCTCTCGATTTCAAGAAAGTGTTCAAGAAAAACCTCGAAATACTTTAATTTGATTTTGCAAAAGCGCACCCCGAATGTTTCGGGGTGCTTTTTTATCGGATACAATGGGAAATTAAATTACGCAAGCGATATTTTGCGGGTAATACGCCAACGGCGTTTACCGTTGTTCTGTGTAAAAAGATTTAAAAATATAAAGTATCGGAACGTCGGCATACGATAGTGCGACTGCACGCCCGTTTATAAAAGCACTTTACATTTGCGGTGTGATGTAATATAATAAATTCATGAAATTGATTCTGGCAAGCGGTTCTCCCCGACGCAGGGAGTTGATGTCGTTGGTTTATCCCGAATTTACGGTTGCTGTAGCAAGAGGCGAAGAGATTACCACTGAAAAGCAGCCCCACAAAGCCGTAATGCAACTTGCGCTTCACAAAGCGGAGGAAGTCGCCGGGGATTTTCCCGATTGCGTGGTAATAGGTTGCGATACGGTAGTAGTGTTTCGTGACAAAATACTGGGTAAACCTCATTCCGAACAGCAGGCTTTCGAAATGCTTAAAGATTTGTCCGGAAACACGCACGAAGTGTTTACGGGAGTGGCGTTGGTTTACAATGACGTAAAGTGTTGCTTTTACGACAGAAGCGGAGTGACTTTTTATCAACTGGACGAACAGCGCATTTCCCGCTACATTGCCACCGGTTCCTGTATGGACAAGGCGGGAGCCTACGGAATACAGGACAGCGGTTTTGTCAGCGGTATTTCGGGAAGTTACTACAACATTGTCGGGTTGCCTGTGGAATTGCTTAAAGTAAAACTAAAAGAATTTGTCAGGCAAAACCGTTTACCAATGAAGAAGGAAGGTATCTGATATGGCTAATTACGAAGTTGTGTTTGATCTGGGTTCGCAATATATTTCCGCCGGACTTAAAGAGGACGGGTACTTTGTCAAAGTACCATCGGTTGTGGCGGTGGACAATACCGATCCGCACAGGATAGTAGGGGTGGGAGTTGCCGCAATCAACGCCGGCGGAGGCAGTGCGTCCAATTGCAAGTTGGTTTACCCTATACTTGAAGGAACGGTGGTGGACGTCGTGTGTGCCAAGGCTCTGTTCAACGAACTGTTCAAGCGTGTGTTGCCGTCCAAGGCGAAAATTTTTTCATATGTCAAGGTGACGTGCGTAGTACCTTGCGCAATCATCAGCAGCGACAAAAAAACTATTGAAAGTATATTTTTGTCACTGGGCGCGCGCGTTGTCAATTTCCTGGAATCTCCTCTTGCCGACAGCCTTGCGCTGTTCAGGGAGTTTCACGCCGTCAAGGGACTTATTGTAAATATAGGCTACGACTGCGTAGACTTTTCGGTAGTTTATTACAACAATATCGTTGCCGGAAGCACTCTGTTTTACAGCGGAAAACATCTGACTCAGGCCATCGCCGAAAAAATCAGGTCGAAATATCAGGTGCAACTGTCTTTCGAGCAGGCGGAATTGCTGAAGGTAAATTGCGCAAGTCTTTATCCCAACGATATGTCGACATATACTGTCAGTTGCGTAAACTTGCAGACGGGAGCGTCGGAGAACATCAATATATCTTCCAAAGAACTGTACGATACCGTAGTGGAATTTGTTAGAAAGTATTGCAATGTTATAAGAAGCCTGTTGGCTTCCGTAAACGATACGGTGTGTTCCGTTGCCAGCGAGGAAGGAGTCTTTTTGTGTGGCGGAGGAGCGTTGCTTCAAGGACTGGATTCCTTCATGCACACCGAACTTGCTCTGCCCGTTCGTGTGGCGGACGACCCTGCCAATGTGTCTATCACAGGATCATTGATGTATTCGGAAAAGTCTCAGCAATAGTTTGTCGATGAGTGAAGTTATTTTTTAATATTAAAATTTAAAGCCGAAGGTAAACACAGTACCTTCGGCTTTTTTTCCACTAATTCAGACTGAGGAATTTGACGCGTTTGTTGCGGATTAAATACTTTAAACGGATGTTTTGCCAAGAGGCGTAAGGTTACAGTTTTTTGGCAATTAGATTTTATCTGACAAATTTTTACCAATTTCTACTGCTTTTTGCTCTGCGTGTGATATAAAATACAAGTTGCTACGGAGGGAACATGGCAAGAAAAATTGTTATCACAAGCGGCAAAGGCGGTGTAGGCAAAACTACTCTTTGCGCAAATCTGGGAATAGCGCTTGCGCAAAAATCTTTGCGTGTGGCATTGCTGGATTTCGATATGGGTCTCAACAATCTTGACGTGGCAATGAACATCGACAGACGTGTGGTTTTCGATTTCATTGACGTCGTTGAGGGCAGATGCCGTGTAAGACAGGCGCTTATACAGGACATCAACGAACCTACGCTGTACATTATGCCCAGTTGTCATCAGGCAAAAAGAATAGTGACCGTTGACATGGCGAAAAAAGTAATTGCCCGTATGGAAGAAGGGTTTGACTACATACTTATTGACTGTCCTGCCGGCATTGACAGCGGCTTCAGGCGTGCGATCAGTTGCGCGGAAGAAGCGATCGTAGTGGTCACTCCTCACTTGTCCAGCGTAAGGGACGCCGACAAGGTGGTGGCGTGTCTTGTCAACGCGGGATTTACACAGATTTATACGGTAGTCAACCGATTGCGCGGCGATCTTGTGATGAGCGGAGAAATGCTGACTCCTACGGAAATATTTTCTCTGATCGGGCAGACGGCGTTGGGCATTATTCCCGACGACGACAGCATAAACTGCCTCACTACCGCCGAAGGGGGGCGCAGACCTTACCGTATATTGGCTGACAATCTGCATCTCGGTACTGCCAAAATGTACGATTGTCTGTCCCGCTACAAGGGAATATTGGGGCGAATGCGCAGAAGTATAAAAAGGAAGGTGTAATATGTCTCTGATTGCAGAACGTGCGGAAAAAATGCTGTTGCGTGACAAGTACGACAACGGAATCTATTCCGAATATTTAAAAAACGAATTTATAAGATTTATACAACAGTACGTGGTTGCTGACGGTCCGATTCAATTCAATGCCGACACTTCCGACGGATTGGTCATCACAATGTCGGTAAAGGTAAAAAAATTGTTGCCTGTCAATTTTTCTTAGGTCATATATCAGACTTTGCTTACGTAAACTAAACTGAAAAGTAAATGGAGGTCTTTAACTATGAGTGACTACCAAGGTATCAACACCGTTGTGAGCGACGGCGAAGAAAACGATTGGTTGGAAGTTTCCTATGCTAACCGTAAGTATGTCGAAGAAAATAAACCCAAACCGTCTGTGCGCAACAACAAAACATATATATCGGTATTGAAGTATACCGCTATGGCATTAGTGGCGTTTGCCGTCCTTGCAGGATTGCTGTTTGTAGACAGTAACTTTGACGGCAACGTATTTGAAACCGCGCGCGCTACTTTTACTTCTCAATTGCCTGTGTGGCAGGCTGTGAGCAACGCACCCGACGGCACGATTGAGATTCCGTACACGATGACTGTTGACAACGTTGACAACGGCGTGGTGTATCTCAGCGGAGGCAGAGCGGTTGTAAGTTTTACCGACGGTACCGTCAGTCAGGTGGGTGAAGACAGCCTTACGGTAGACATAGACGAAAACACGCGCATCGTGTATTCCGATCTTACTGCAATATATGTCACTGAAGGTCAGGAAGTTACCCGCAACACTCTCCTTGCAAAGTACAACGATACGGCAACAATCACCATTTTGTACAACGGTGAAATTGTCGAAGACGTTGTAGGCAGCGAAAACAGCGTGCAATGGAGCGTCTGAAACTTTCAATACATTTCAGTTTTTATCTGTTGCTGATATCTGCGGTGATTTTTCGTCGCGGATATCTTCTTGCAATGTACACGATTGCAATGCTGCTTCACGAATGTGCTCATTACCGTGTCGCACTGTCAAGAAGGTACAAATGTAACAGTATGAAATTGTCTGCCTTCGGAGCGGTTCTTTACGGCAAATTCGACGATGTCAATCCCGACGACGCAATGGCTATTGCGCTGGCGGGACCGTGTGCCAACATTGTCGCCGCGGTAATCTGCCTTGCTTTGTGGTGGACAATTCCGTCTGCTTACGTATTTACCGATGTGTTCTTCAATGCCAATGTGAGTATGGCATTGGTAAATTTGCTTCCCTGTTACCCTTTGGACGGAGGCAGAATAGTGGGCGCGTTGTGGGACAAAAAGGGCAAATCAGGCTACGACAACTCACGCAGACTCACGGCAGTAATTTCCGCCGTGCTGTTTGCGGTGTTCGTTTTGTCGGTGTTTTTGCATTACGACCTGTTCAGTATGGGACTGTTTGCGGTTTTTCTGTTCAGTTCGCTTATAGGCAAGGACAACGTACACTTCATGCGTATTGCTCCCTTTGTGTTTAACAGCCGTACAATGACCGCGGGGATGGAATTGCGGACATTGGTGTTCGGGGGCAATACGACATTGAAAACGGTCATCCGACGTATGCAGGGTGGCTTTTTGTATAATGTCAAAGTGGTAAACGAAAAGTTTGAAAGCCTGGCAACGATTGACGCTGCAAAATTGCAGTATATGGCGTTGCATTTTCCTCAGCAAACTACATTGTACGAAGCGTTGGAAAAGTTGAAGATCAGTCCAGCGGAGAAGGAGCGGGGCGGTTAAACTGTTTGTTGAAAAGGCTGAACAGTGCAAATACAGCCAGTACCGACGCCCAGATCATCGAGTATATAGGGAAAAATGTAAGCCAGCCGGTTGCAAATATAAATACCGACGCGGAGGCATAGGCACCGAAACGCTTACGGTTAAACGCGTAGTTAAGTGCAGGACGTTTTTTAGGAGGCTTTGGCAACTGTTCCGACGGAATGCATCGGCTTTGTTGCATAAGTACGTGCAACTGTTCGCAATCGGTCACGGTCGTAGGCATCAACGAAGACAGCGTCTTTGCCGTGCCGTACGCCGACTGATGCGCGTTGTTTGTCATTATTACCAGTTTGTCTGCGTGACCTCGAATTTGTCTGAATACCGTCACAACGTCGTCAGCAGTAAGGTCTGCCAGTTGAAATTTCATATAAAAACAGTAACGTACATCGTTTTTCGATGCAAATATTTTGTTTTCTTCGGGTTGCATGCAATTATAACCGTTGTAAATCAACATATCGTACACCGATTTGTACCGACTGTCCAATATCATCTGCCAGCGGAACGCCTCGATATTTTTTCGGGGCTTTTTTTCGCGCTTGTTGTATATAAGGACAGCGCACAGCACGGCAACCGCCATAAGCAACGATACCGTAAGAGACAGTTGGGACAAATGCGTCAGGTAATACACCCAGCACAAAGTTGCCATAAAACTCAAAAATGTAAGTATAACAGTGTTTAGTAGTTTTGCCATATCTTTAATTGTTGCCCTTTTTACACAGAATATAAAAAACAATATCATATTTATTGAAAAAACAATAGATATATAGTAAAATATAGGCATGAAAATAGGCGTATTCGGAGGAACGTTCAATCCTCCTCATCTTACCCATCTAAATATTGCAAATGCAGCCGTTGCACAGTTGAATCTGGACAAGTTGCTTGTATTTCCATGCGGAGATCCTCCTCACAAAATCTGCAGCGAATCGGCTGCTCACAGACTGGACATGACAAGACTGGCATTTGCCGATGTCGCGCATGCGGAAGTGGACGCCTTCGAAATTGACAGACAGGGCAAGAGTTACACTCTCGACACGTTGCGGTATGTCAGGGAAAAGTATCCCTCTGCGCAGTTGTTTCTGATTATAGGGGGGGACAGTTTGAGAGACCTCGACGGTTGGCATTGTCCCGACGAGATCTGCCGTATTGCCGTGCTTGCCGTTGCCTGTCGTAAGGACGTCGAAAAACAGAAGTCAGCCCGACGTGCGAAGGAAAAATACGGTGCGGAAATAGTTTTTCTCGATGTTGAACCCGATGACGCGTCCTCTACGGAAATTCGTCTGAAACGGCAATTCAATCTGCCGATCACCGAGGTCAGTCCGTCAGTTTTAAAATATATCTACAGCAACAATCTGTACGGACAATATCGCAGTATGACGTTGAAATTGCAAGGCTATCTCAAAAAACCGCGTTTCAGTCACACCTTTTACGTTACGTTGAAGGGACTGGAACTTCCACGAAAGCAATGTACCGAACAACAGGTGTTTACGGCTTGCGCTTTGCACGACTGTGCCAAGTACATCGGAAGCGACAGGTACGCCGATTACGGATTTGTGAATACCGACAATCAGCCTTTATCGGTGGTGCACGCTTTTTTAGGGGCGGAAGTAGCCCAAAAGGATTTCGGAATAACCGATCAAACGGTACTGGACGCAATACGCTTTCATACGACGGCACGTCCGAAAATGACGGAACTCGACATGATAGTTTACATTGCCGACAAAACGGAAAAAAGCCGTCCCTATCCCACAGAACATCTGTTCGCTTACACATTGGAACAGACATTTTTAAATGTTATGAAAGAGGCTTATCAGGTGTGTAAAGACCGCAAGATGCAAATAAGCCCGTTGACGCAAGAGGCTATCGATTACTACGAAAAATTATTTAAGGAGAAAATATGACAATACAAGAGACATTACAGACAATTTGCAAGGCATTGTCCTCGAAAAAAGCGGAAGACATCAGAATAGTGGACATTCACGGAATGACGGATATTGCCGATTATTTCGTGGTGTGCAGCGGAAGAAGCGCGCCTCAGGTAAAGGCTATTTACGACGCTTTGGACGAAGCAATGTCCAAACAGGGATTGGAAGCAAGACGCAGCGAAGGAGTTTCCGAAGGCAGATGGATAGCGGTGGACTACAACGATGTGATTGTACACATATTTCACAAGGAAGCACGTGAAATATACGCTTTGGACGCTCTGTGGAACAACGGCACAAACGTTACCGTCTACAATGACTGAAACAGTCGCTGACCGATGTGTACCCCAAAAGTCGGACAAAAATTAAATAATCAATTTGATACATGCGACTGAGTCCGGTACAGTACCGAACTCAGTCCTTTTAGTTTTTTAGGATATTCTTTAATTGTTGTGTAGGCTATGCGATCGTGCAATTTCTGTGTAAAATTTTTACAGAACTAAATTTTTTGCCTTAAAACATCTACTTGCATCCTTCCGAAGAAGTTTTTTATCGATACATTTTCTGAGCAGTTGATTTTTACAAGGGTAACATACATCAAAAAAGCCGTATCTCCGAAAAGAGATACGGCTTTTTTTTATTGATTTCAGTTGTGATTTTTGGCAGTGTTGTCCGTGTCGGTGTTTAGTTGCATTATTGGAAGCAATGTTTTGCGTGCGAGGAAATACAGCGGTAATCCGAGGGCATACAGCACGACACCCTGCGAAATAAACAGCGAACCTACGCTCACCCAATATACTACGTTTCCTCCCTGTCCGCCAAGTATCCAGATTACCGGAAGCAAGAATGCGTTTAAAACGATGGGCGGAATGGGTGCGAGGTAACTCTTTTTAAATACCTTTGCGGTGAGTATTCCTGCAATAAGCGTAACTGCCGAACCGAGTATTACGTCGAATGCGCCGAAGGGCGAAATGGTGTTGGCAATGGCGCAACCGATTGTTACTCCCACAACGGTGTAGGGACACAGAGCGGGAAGTATTGTAAGTGCTTCTGCGGGACGGAACTGTAAGTTGCTGTTTACCGCGATTATACCGAAAGGCATCGTGAACAGTACGTACAGACCGGCAATCACAGCGTTGATACAAATAAACTTTGTGATGTTTGTCTTCATTTTTTTAACGACGATCAGCCCGTTTGCACGGCGTGTGCAAACATCGTCACCTCCGTAGTTTTTTGTATAGATGGGTGGCTACTACCATCTGCCGTATGACAGCATTGTATATTATATATACTTTTCAAAATTTGCGCAAGCGATTTGCGCTTTTTGTTACGGTGAAATTTCCGTGCATAAAATTATTGCAGGTGTACAAACTACAATTACCAACTACAAGGAGGAACGGTATTTTGAACAAGACATTCAACGTATTGAGTGTTATAGCCCTGATTCTTACAATAATCGGCGCACTCAACTGGTTGTTGATCGGCGTGTTCGATTTCAACCTGGTAAACTGGATAACATTCGGACTGGGCTGGTTGGAAAGAACACTGTATATACTGGTAGGTATTTCCGGTATATATATGTTGGTGTGGTTGTTTGCCTCACGTTTTCTGATGACTGCCGATTACGACGAAAGATACAGTCAGCATATTTGCGGATGCAATACTACCGAACGCACTCACAAGTAATGGTGTGTGTGACTATGCCTCTCAAACGCAACGTAACGGCTGAAGGTTTTTATCGGACGCGTCGTATGTTTTGCAGAAATTCGCCTGTCGGTAAATGCGGATTTTTACAGAACGTACAATAATTTTACAGTGCGACAGATGTTTTGTTTACTGTCGTACAGCAGTGCAAAATCCGGTATATTTGCCTGAACATTGCGTTGAGAACAGCAAATCACACAAAAAAAACAAGCGGAGATTTCTCTGCTTGTTTTTTAGTTTTGATTTAATCAGATCTTGTTGTTGCAACCAAGAACATCTACAATCTTGTGCAGTACCATTTCTTTTACTGCCGTTCTTGCGGGAGCAAGATATTGACGGGGATCGAAATGCTCGGGGTGTTCTGCAAAGTGCTTACGGATTGCGGCAGTCATTGCCAGACGGATGTCGCTGTCGATGTTGATTTTGCATACAGCCATTTCGGCAGCCTTACGGAGCATCTCTTCCGGTACGCCCTGTGCGCCCTTCATGTTTCCGCCGTACTTGTTGATTTCCGCAACGAACTGTTGAGGAACGCTGCTTGCGCCGTGCAGTACGATGGGGAATCCGGGCAATCTTTTGGAAACCTCTTCCAGAATGTCGAAACGCAGTTTGGGTGTGGACGCGAATTTGAATGCGCCGTGACTTGTTCCGATACTGATGGCAAGACTGTCCACGCCTGTACGGGATACAAATTCTTCAACTTCGGCAGGATTGGTGTAATTGCCGTACTCGTTGCTTACGTGTTCCTCGATACCCGCAAGCGTACCAAGTTCCGCTTCTACCACGACTCCGTGGTCGTGAGCGTATTCGGCAACCCGTTTGCTCAATGCGATGTTTTCTTCGAAAGGAAGGCTCGAAGCGTCTATCATTACCGATGTGAAACCGTCGTCCACACATTGCTTGCACAGTTCGAAACTGTCGCCGTGGTCAAGATGAAGCGCAATGGGAAGATCCGTTTCAATGATTGCCGCTTCCACAAGTTTTTTAAGATAAGTTACGTTTGCGTAGTTTCTTGCGCCCTTGCTTACCTGCAAGATCAGAGGGCTGCGTGCCTCTTTGCCTGCTTCGACAATACCCTGAATCACTTCCATGTTGTTTACGTTGAATGCTCCGATTGCGTAACCTTCTTTGTACGCCTTTTTGAACATTTCCTTGGTTGTTACCAATGCCATTAGTCGCTGTACCTCCTGCATAAAAAATATATATATTTCTGTAATATTTTTTGATAATAGCCAACATTGTTTAACGGTTGTCAAACATTTGCTACTATGGTATAATACATAAGGTATTGTAGCACAGGATTGTTGTTTAGTAAACAATTACTGGCTAATTA
>ENA-OYXB01000263-OYXB01000263.1-human-gut-metagenome-genome-assembly--contig:-NODE-263-length-21984-cov-12.213142_pt1 | contig 21984 bp, 18 predicted proteins | sample MGYA00244176_ERZ653409 | MGnify/ENA primary metagenome ERZ653409 (study PRJEB26926, sample SAMN06164912) | human gut metagenome | biome: ENVO:00009003; feature: ENVO:2100002; material: ENVO:00002003... | reverse complement strand
CTTCTCCGAAGGATAAATTTGTTTTCGATGTTTCGCATCAGAGTTACACTCATAAAATTCTTACGGGGAGAAAAGCGGGCTATATCGACGACGCGAGGTTTTCGGAAGATTCGGGTTATACGAATCCCGCCGAAAGCGAACATGATTTGTTTAACGTGGGACACACTTCCACCTCGATTTCCCTTGCCACGGGGCTTTGCAAGGCTCGCGAACTTCAGAACGGAAAGTGGAACGTCATCGCGCTTATCGGCGACGGATCGCTCTCGGGCGGCGAGGCTCTCGAAGGGCTTAACGTTGCGGGATCGGAGATAAAGTCAAATCTGATAATAATCGTCAACGACAATCAGCAGTCTATTTCCGAAACGCACGGCGGACTTTATAAAAACCTCGAAGAACTCAGAAACAGCGACGGAAAATCGGAGCATAATATTTTCAAGGATTTCGGTCTTGACTATATTTACGAAAAGAACGGCAACGATATCGGCTCGCTTATCGAAGTTTTCAAAAAGGTCAAGGATATCGATCGTCCCACGGTCGTGCATATCAACACGCTTAAAGGCAAAGGCTACGAACGCGCGGTAGCGGATAAAGAGACGTGGCACTGGACTGTGCCGTTCAACAGAGAAACGGGCGAAAAACTCGTTGCCGGCGGCAGAAATTACGTTTCGGTCACACGCGAGTATATCTTAAACAAAGCGGAAAAGGACGATAAATTCGTTGTCGTCACGCCTAATATGCCCATGTGTATGGGGCTTTCTCCGGCGGACAGAGCGAAACTCGGCGAGCAGTTTGTCGACGTAGGTATCGCCGAAGAGCAGGCGGTCGCCATGGCGTCGGGAATGGCAAAGGGCGGAGTTAAACCGCTTGTCATAACCAACGCCACGTTTATGCAGAGAGCCTACGACCAGATTTCTCACGACGTTTGCATAAACGGCAATCACGTCACGATTCTTCTCAACAATTCCGCGTTCGACGGACTTACTGACGTAACCCACCTCGGAATATTCGCTTTGCCAATTTTTACCAACATTCCCGATTTAACGGTGCTTTCGCCGACAACCGAAAAGGAATTTACGGGCATGCTCGACTGGGCTTTGGACGTCCACACCGGCGCGTCGGTTATTCTCATCCCCGGCGGAAAGATTCTTAACAGGCCGCGCGCTGACGGCTTCGACGGAACGATGAAATACGAAATCGAGCAGAGCGGCAAAAAAGTCGCGATAATCGCGCTCGGCGATTTTTATCAAAAAGGCGAAAGCCTTGCCGAGGCCGTCGAGGCGGAACTCGGGTTTAAGCCTACGCTTATCAATCCGCGCGTCGCAACGCTTGTCGACAAGCAAACGCTCGATGACTTAAAGAAAAATCACAAGGTAGTCGTAACTCTCGAGGACGGAGTATTAAGCGGCGGGTTCGGCGAAAAAATCGCCGCGTATCTCGGCGACAGCGATCTGAAAGTTAAAATCTACGGCTTGAATAAGGTTTTTTACGACAGATATAAGCCTGCCGAACTTTTAAAAGAACTCGGCATTACGAACGAAAGCATAATAAACGACGTCAAAAAATATCTGTAAAAGGTAAAAAAAGACGGGCTTCGGCTCGTCTTTTTTGATACGATAAATTGTTTGTTTGGTGTGATTTTATGCGGTTTATCGACTTATAGACGGGTTTATTCTTCGTTTACGAAGAAATTGCCGCTATTTTCGGCAGGGGAAACGTCGTCGGTGTCGGCAATGTATTTATCGCCGTCGCGATAAAAATTCACCTTAACTCCCGGGCGGAAGTTTTCGGGCGAGCCTGTATAAAACTTCGCTGTGAACGTTTCTCCGTTTTCATCCGAGCAAACGATCGTAACCGGCGTTTTGCCGAGGATTCTCGTGTTTGATTTCACGGTCGATTCGTCGATAGTCGTTTCCATTTTTTGTCCGCTTGCTTTCAGTTTTTCGAGTTTCGATTTTTTAATTGCGGTTTTTATCGGAATGATTAAGAAAGCGATCAGAACGCCGCCCGCGATAAAGCATAAAACGCACGGAAGAAACATTGCTTTTCCGTACACGAAATTTTCGGGGTTGCCCGGCATGTATCGTACGGGAACGGTTTGCCCTTCGCGCATGGACGACGTGTAAGCGCCGAGTTCTCCCTCGACGATTTTTCCTTCTGCTTCGAATCTTACGTAAACGTAATGATTAGTCGATTCGTCCGTCGGCGAATAGTCTGTTTCTATCCTTGTAATCACGGCGTAAGTTTTTATGCCGTTCGATTTATAGTCGATATTTCTTACAAGCAGAAATGCGCCTACCATAATAAAAAGTAAGGCGGAGATACTTGCCAGGACGATAATTTTTTTATCGGACGTATTTTTTTTCATATTGCAAGTATACGATTTTTTTGCAAAAAAGTAAACCGATTAACGGGATATAATTTTGTAAATATTAAAGTAACAGGTCACTTTGTTTATATATCGTCGTGTTTCGGGGAATGGTATGTCTTTTTCTGTAAGCGGCGAGCCTTTTTCTTTTTTCCATAGTTTCACGTTTCCTTCGCCCGCGTTGTATGCGGCGAGAATTTCCTCGCGGTTATCGAATTTTTCTGCAAGGTAGGCAAGATAAAAACAACCGAGTTCTATATTGTCCCCGGGATTTGTCAAATCGAATTTTCTTCCCGAAAAGAACTTTTTACTCACGTATTCCGCTGTTTTTGGCATAATCTGCATAAGCCCGATCGCGCCTTTAGAGGAAACTTTTTCCTTGTCGAAGCCGCTCTCGGCTTTTATCACGGCGAAAACGAGCGATTCGTCGATGTCGTATCGCGCGGCGTTGTTCTTAACGTTTTCCGCGTATTTCAAAGGAAACCGCAATTTTATGCAAGCGCAGGCGGCGAAAACGACTGATATTAAAATCAATAAAATAACGAGAATTTTTTTCATATTCATCGATAAACCGCGAGCGTTTTAAGGTCCGAAATTATATAAAGTTTGAATTTATATTATATATAAATTAATCGAAAAACAATTTTTCCGGTAATCGTTTGACAGTCGGCGGTCGGACGGGTTATAATAATATAGTTATAAAATGCCTTATTTTTGACGTCACGGAGGAGCAAATGAACACAGAAGGCGAAAAAGGAAACAGAATACCGTCCGGTTGCGCGATAGCCGGTGTGTTTTCCGAAACGGGAGAAAACGTTTCGGGTTCGATTATAACCGACGCAATGCGCACCATGCGCGAGCGTTCCAACGGACTCGGCGGAGGTTTTGCCGGTTACGGAATTTATCCTCAGTATAAAGATTATTATGCTTTTCACGTTTTTTATGCGGATAAGGAAGCGAAAAAGGCGTGCGAGGATTATCTTGACGAAAAATTTGAAATAATCAACCTTTCAAAAATCCCGGTCAGAAAGAATCCGCGCATAACCGACGAACCTCTTATCTGGCGTTATTTCGTCATGCCCGACCATAATCTTCTTCGCGACAGTCAACTCGACGAACGCGAATACGTCGCCCGTCGCGTGATAAAAATCAATAACGAGATAAAGGGCGCTTACGTCTTTTCGAGCGGAAAAAACATGGGCTGTTTCAAAGGCGTAGGTTATCCCGAAGATATAGGCGATTATTACAAACTCGAGGAATATGCCGGTTACGGCTGGACGGCTCACGGAAGATATCCCACGAACACGCCCGGCTGGTGGGGCGGCGCGCATCCGTTTTCTTTGCTCGATCTTACGGTTGTTCACAACGGCGAAATTTCGTCTTACGACGCGAACAGGCGATTTATCGAGATGTTCGGTTATAAATGCACGCTTCTGACGGATACCGAAGTCATAACGTACGCGCTCGATTTTCTCGTCCGCAAAAAGGGGCTTACCATGTCCGAAGCGGCGGCTGTCATCGCCGCGCCGTTCTGGACGACCATCGAACGTATGCCCGAAGAAAGACGCGTCGTGTGCGATTATCTTCGAAAGGAATTCCCGGGGCTGCTCATGACGGGACCGTTTTCGATTCTCGTCGGATGGAACGGCGGAATGATGGCTTTGAACGACAGGCTGAAACTTCGTTCCATGGTCACCGCAAAAAACGGAAGCAGAACGTATTTCGCGAGCGAGGAGTGCGCGATAAGAAGAATGGACGAAAATGCGGGCGGTTTGTTTGCTCCGCGCGGCGGCGAACCGGTGATCGTTACGCTCAAAGGCGAAAAGTCCGATCCGCCGATAACCAATCTTAATTGTTTTGCGGAGGGTAATATAGATATATGAGTTACGTTTACGCCGATTACGAAGTAAAAAGAGATTTGTCGAGATGTACGCTTTGCGGAGCGTGCGTAAAGCAGTGTTTTAACGGCGTTCATACGCTTGTTGACACGGGAAACGGGAAAAAACTTGTTTCCGACGAGTCAAAATGCGTCAATTGCCACAGATGCGTGAGTTTATGTCCCTCGCGGGCGATAAAAATCGTCAAAAGCGATTTATGTTTCAAAAGGAACGATAACTGGAGCGATGCGGTTATTAAGGAGATATATAAGCAGGCGGACAGCGGCGGCGTGCTTCTTTCGTCTATGGGTTGCCCCGAGAAATACCCCGTGTATTTCGATAAAATACTCATCAACGCTTCGCAGGTAACCAATCCGTCCATTGATCCGCTCAGAGAGCCTATGGAAACCAAAGTTACGCTCGGCAAGCGTAACCGCGACATTAAACGCGATAAAAACGGCCACATAATCTGCGATTCCTCGCCGCGGCTCGATCTCGAATTGCCGATTATGTTTTCGGCAATGAGTTACGGTTCGATAAGTTACAACGCGCATAAAAGCCTTGCTTTGGCGGCGACGAAACTCGGAACTTGTTACAATACGGGAGAGGGCGGACTTAACAAGGACTTTTTTGAATACGGAAAAAATACGATAGTGCAGGTTGCGTCGGGCAGATTCGGTGTTTATAAAGAATATCTCGAAGCAGGCGCGGCGATAGAAATAAAAATGGGGCAGGGAGCAAAGCCCGGCATCGGCGGACATCTCCCCGGCGCGAAGATAACCGAGGACGTATCTATGACGCGTATGATTCCCGTCGGAACGGACGCGATTTCTCCCGCTCCTCATCACGATATTTATTCGATAGAGGATCTCAAGCAACTCGTTTACGCCCTCAAAGAGGCTACGGAATATAAAAAACCGATAATCGTCAAGGTTGCCGCCGTCCATAACATCGCCGCCATAGCGAGCGGAATCGCGCGGAGCGGCGCGGACATAATCGCGATAGACGGTTTCCGAGGCGGAACGGGCGCCGCGCCTACGAGAATAAGAGATAACGTCGGCATACCCGTCGAACTCGCTCTCGCTGCGGTCGATTCGAGGTTGAGAGAAGAGGGAATAAGAGAAAACGTTTCGCTCGTCGCGGGCGGCTCAATAAGAAGCAGCGCGGACGTTGTTAAGGCGATCGCTCTCGGCGCGGACGCGGTGTATATCGCAACTTCCGCGTTGATCGCGCTCGGTTGTCACCTTTGCAGAAATTGCCAGTCCGGCAAGTGCAACTGGGGTATCGCCACGCAGATTCACGAACTTGTCGAAAGGCTCGACCCTGAAAAGGGAAGCGAAAGGCTCGTCAATCTTCTGACCGCGTGGGATCACGAAATCAAGGAATTTATGGGCGGAATGGGCATCAATTCCATCGAGGCTCTCAAAGGCAACAGACTTATGCTTCGCGGCGTTGGCTTAAACGAAAGAGAACTCGCGATTTTAGGCATAAAACACGCCGGCGAATAATTTGCGGCGAGCAAGTAATTAATACAGGGCGAATTATCGGAGAAAATAATGAAAACAATAGATTGTAAAAACCTCGGCTTTGCCGAACTTAATTCGCTTATTCGCGAAGAGAACGAAGTCGAACTCGTCAACTGCGCGGGGCAGAGATTTATCGGCGCGGGAACGGAAAACAAACGCATTGTGATAAAAGGCGTTCCCGGTAACGGACTCGCCTCGTTTATGAGCGGCGGCGAGATAACCGTTTTCGGCAACGTGCAGGATCAGGTTTGCGACACTATGAACGACGGAAAAGTCATCGTTCACGGTTTGGCGGGCGACGCGTCGGGTTACGCCATGCGCGGCGGCGAGATATATATAGAAGGAAAAGCGGGTTACAGAACGGGTATTCATATGAAGGAATACGGAGATAAAAAGCCCGTGATAGTCATCGGCGAAACGTCGGGAAGTTTTCTCGGCGAATATCAGGCAGGCGGACTTATCGTGGTTCTCAATTCCGAAAACAGTTCCAAGCCGGTCGGCTTCTTTTGCGGAACGGGTATGCACGGCGGGAAAATCGTCATAAGAACGGAAACGGAGCCGCAGAACGTTTCGCCGAAAATAAACGTGAAAATTGCGGAAAAAGAAGATCTCGCCGAGATAGAAAAATACGTGAGCGAATTTTGCAAATATTTTTCAAGAAACAAAAAAGAGTATATGAAATCGCGTTTTTACGTTCTCACGCCCGATTCCAAAAACCCGTATAAGGAATTATACGTGCATAATTAATAACTTTTTGTAACGCGCGCAACCGATTTGTTTATCGGGTTTATTCCCTGCCGCCGGACTGCCGGCGGCATTTTAAACAATTTGTAAAAAAATCAAAATCAATTTGAAAATTTAGTAAAAAATACTTGACAGATTTTGGAAGTAAGAATATAATTACGATAAATGTTTTAAAAAGTCGTGAAATGCGCCGGTAAAAAGTGTTACGGATTATGTTTTTTGAGCGGCATCGGATTTTATTTCTTTTTTTCAAGCGTTTTTCGGCATAAAGGGGGAAAATAATGAAGGGTGTTTTTATTGAAAGCGACGATTCCACGGACAAACTCGCGGAAAAGTTGAAGTTTTGTTGCGGTGTCGATATTTACAAGGCGGTCGCGCCCGATGATTCCGGCATTTGTTCGATAGTCAACGCCGATTACGAATTTATTCTGGTCGGCGAGGAAACGTACAAATCGATATTTTTTGAATTATCCACAAGGCTTTCATGGTTTCATATGAGAACGGGAACGATAAAATACGTCAAAGGCTTTTCCGTTTACAGATTGTATCATATCTGCAAAGGCGATTCGGAAAGTATGTTTCCCATAGGGCTTTACACTCGCGAACTTAACGAAAACGCGATCGTCGATTTTTTCAGGCGTACTCTCGCCGCAAACGACAACGGTTTGCCTGCAAAATTGAGCGGATTTTTCACCAAGATAGGCTTATCGAGGACTTTGAAGGGTTACGAATACCTGATCGAAGCATCGAGGCTTGTTGCTGTCGCGCCGGAACTTCTCGGTAATCTCACGAAAGGGCTTTACCCGCTTATCGGCAACAAATTCGGAGTAAGCGGAAGCGTTGTCGAAAGATGTATAAGAAACGCCGTTGATTCAACGGTGAGCAAAGGGAAATTCTGCGAGGTCGCAAACTCTCTTTACGGAGGAAATTTCGGAAAATACGAAAAGCCGACAAACGGCGAGTTTATTTCTTTCATAAGTCTTATTTGAATTTTTCACGCGGCGGCAAAATACGGAGCGTAATCTTTGAAAAAATAAAAAACCTAAAACGCTCTTCCGGGAAGTGTTCTGTTTTAGGTATAATGTGGCGGGGCGGCAAGAATTTGCTTTGCAAATTGACGCTCGACGGCGCATTTGATTTACCGATAGGCATCAGGATGCGGTTGCGCCGCGTACTCGCGTCAAAGTCCCCACCAATAGAAAAAAGCACGCTGGTACCTTGTTTTAGGTTTGAGATGGCAGGGCGGCAGGGTTTTGCCGTTTCCCGCAAGCGGGAATCCCACGGCAAGAATTTGCTTTGCAAATTGACGTTCGACGGCGCATTTAGTTTAGCGATAGAAATCAGGTTTCGGTTGCGCCGCGTACTCGCGTCAAAGCCCCCACCAATAGAAAAAGCACGCGAAATCGCGTGCTTTTTCTATTGGTGGGGGCGGTAGGGCTCGAACCTATGACCTCTACCATGTCAAGGTAGCGCTCTAACCAACTGAGCTACGTCCCCGAAACTTGCTTAATTATTTTATCAGATTTTTTCGCGTTTGTAAAGGGTTTTTCGCTACTTTTTTCAAAAAAATAAAGGTCAAAGCGAAAACTTTGACCTTTATCCGATGTTTTGTTTTTATCAGTACGTTTCGCCGTTCGTGAGCGCGAGTTTTCCGTTTGTGATACAGGGCGAAATGATAAGCCATACGGCCGCCAGAGTTATGACGGAATATACGACTATCGAGCCGACGGCTCTTGCTCCGCCGAAAATCATCGATACGAGATTGAAATTGAAGATTCCGTAAAATCCCCAGTTCACAGCGCCGAGAATAACGAGTACGTATGCGATAATATTAGCAATTTTCATAATTTTTCCTCCTGTCGTTATTATGTACGGAAAGAAAAATTTTATTCTATGGACCTTAAAAACGGAGCAATCCGATTGCTCGCAAACGCAAAAACGATAATTGCGTTTATCCGCGGCTGACTTCGACGGGCGGTTTTCTCGCTGCGTTGAACACGGGCAAGAACGTTGCCAGGGCGCATACGACAAGCGAAACGACGAGCGTAAATGCGATATTTAAAACGTTATAGTTAAGCAGTTCCGCCGTGGGGACGACCGTTGTATGTAATATGCTGCTGTTTATAACGTTGCACAGCCACGCCGAGCCGATCGACGAGAGAATAAAGCAGATAAACGCGAAAATAAACGCTTCGGAGAAGAATATCTTGAAAACGTCCGAGCCTCTCGCGCCGACCGCGCGCAGAATTCCGATTTCCTTGCTTTTCGCCGAAATCGACGCGGATATAAAGTTGAGAAGCAGAAGCGCGGCGAACACGCCGAGAATCAGACCGGCGATGAGAAATACGTTTGACAGTTCTTCGATAAGGCTGACGAGCAGTGAAATTCCCTTGTACGCTTCGCAGTCGATGGTCCTCACAACGTCGCGTTCGGGTTCGCCGTCCAGAATGTAAGCGGTCTGTTCGAGCGAATTATCTGTGGTCGCCAGAGCATAACGGTATATTTCCCCGCCCGTCGGCTTATATTTCGTGGTCGAAATGCTGAACGAATAACTGTCGTTGGATGCGTATTTTTTGATAAATTCTTCCGAAACGATCATTTTGCGGGTTTTGCTGAATGTCGGACCTTTTGACCGTCTTACGGCGTAATATCCTTTTACGTTGAGAGTTCCGCTCTTTCCGTTGTAGTTCTTGAAATACCTGATTTTATTGTCGTTTTCGGTGTTCGGCGTAAGCGTGCCTTTGGAATCGTATAAGATCTCTAAAGGAGCGTAAATTTCGTCAACGCCGAGTTTAAGATTATTGACGTCAAAATTCTTTATTTCATTTCCGTCGAGGTCGAAAAAAACAAAACTGTCCGAGTAGTACGAAACAAGTCTTGCGGTATAGGCTTCAAGATAATAGTAATAAACATTACCCGATATCGGCTCGTTACTTATCTCTACGCCTAAGATGTGCATATTCATCGAAAAATCGTAAGGATGTTCGTCTTTTTCGACGTAAGATTCATAAAAATCGGGAGAAACAAAAGCGATGAGATTAAAACTGTTTTTGAGATAATCCTTAAAAGAAGCGATGAGGTCGCTTCGGTTTTCGGACGTCGTCATCGTCATCGTATCCGGCGTTTTTTTCAGCGCGTCAAATTTTTTGTCGATTGCTTTTGTTTTGTAAACGCCGACGATTTTCAGATCGACGTCTATATACTTGTATCCCGCCCCGCCACCGCCGGCTTCGTTTAAGACGCGGATATTGATTTTAACGGCGTTATCCGTAGCCGAGCCTTTGCCCGCGGCTTTAAAAAGTCCGTCGACGTATTCCGTAACGGCTATTTCGTCTTTATTTTCGGGGTAACGACCTGCCGAGAGCGTGTAGCCGCAACTTTCGAGAAACTCCGCGCCGCAATCGGAAAATCCGGTAAAATACGGCATCGGGTAATAATCGTTGTCGGAAACCTGTACGCCGATGTCTGTTTTTGCGTCCGACGCGGACTCCGATAACCCGAACACGCCGGCAAATTTTACGTTCACGTTGTTGTCGTTAAGTTTTTTCAGGTCGTTTTTTGAAACGGATATATTCGAACCGTAGGTAACATCCGTTTTTACTGTTTCCGAACCGTCGGAAGTGCTTACGGTTATGGTTTTATGCGTTTCTTCGTATTGAGTGACGACTTTTGCGGCGGGATTACCCGTTTTTTGCAGCGCTTTGGAAAATGAAAAATCGCGGTCGTAAGTCATAAAAGCCGAGAGTACACCGAAAAGCGAAAAAGCGACTACGGAGAGCAGAGCGGTGAAAACGAGTCGTATCGGTTTGGTTTTCAATCCGCTCGCGCCGATTCTGAACGCGTGCGAAGCGGGCAGTTTCGACTTGATGAATTTCGTTGATTTTCCGTCGTATTCAACGGTTTCGGTCGGTTTTGTCGTTTCAAAGGATTCCGCCGAGCCGTCCTCGTTGATTTTGCACGCTTTTTTAACGTTTTCTATTTTCCTTTCGTCGGTGGCGATGATCGCCTTGCCGCCGTTCTTCCTGATTATTTCAAGGACTTTTTTAATATCGTTTTCGTTGATTTCATCGGCGTTTTCGATTGTTATGGTGTCGCCTGCGATAACCCGGACGTTGTTTTCGAGTTCTACCGGCTCGGAATAAGTTTTGCTTACGTCGCTGACGATTTTTCCGTCCGCGAGTTCGATTATTCTGTCGGCGTAATGCTCGGCAAACTCTCTGTCGTGCGAAACGATTACAACGAGTTTTTCTTTAGATAATTTTTTGAACGTATCGAGAATCTGCCTGCCCGTCGTGGAATCGAGCGCGCCCGTCGGTTCGTCCGCCATAATTATTTCCGGCTCTTTGATGAGTGCTCTCGCGATAGCCACCCTTTGTTTTTGTCCGCCGGAAAGGGTGGACGGTTTTCTTCTGCCGAACCCTTTAAGATCCACGCGTTCGAGCAAAGCGTTGACGGCGGCTTTGTCGTTCTTTTTATTCTGCAACTCCAACGCGAGAGCGACGTTCTGTTCGACGGAGAACTCGCTTAAAAGGTTATATTCCTGAAAAACGAAACCCACGCAGGTGTTTCTGTAACTGTCAAAGTCCGATGCCGAAAAATCGTTGCTGCTTTTGCCTTTCACGATGATTTCGCCGCTGTCCGCTTTGTCCAGTCCGCCCGCGACGTTCAGAAGCGTCGATTTTCCCGAACCGCTTTTGCCGAGCAGAAAAACCATTCCTTTTTCGGGGAAAACGATCGAAACGTCGTCGAGCGCGCGCACCGTAACCCCGCCTTTCGGCGAGTAAGTTTTGACGAGATGTTTTACTTCAAGCATTCTGTGAACTCCTTAATTTGCTTTATTTTGAGTGTTGTGTAAATTCTTTTATTTCGGATTCGGTCATAAACCGCCATTCTCCTTTTTTGAGGTCGCCGAGCGTGAGAGAACCGAACGCGGTTCGTTCCAGCCCGACGATTTTGTTTCCTCTCGCGCCGAAAAGCCGTTTGATTTCGTGGTATTTTCCTTCCGTAAGATAAATATATCCGCTGCTGTTTGTCAGCCGCTCTATCTTGCAGGGCTTTGTGGCGTAGCCGTCTTTCAGCGTTATCCCCGCAGTAATCGCCGCAACGTCGCCGTCGGAATATTCGTCCGTCGTTTCAAAGTAATATTTCTTTTCCACGTGTTTTTTGGGCGAGAGCGCGTTGTGCGCGGAAACGCCGTCGTTGGTGAGAACAACAAGCCCCGTCGTGTCCTTATCGAGCCTCCCGCAAGGGAACAGACCGAGTTTTTGCAGATCGTCGGGGAGCAGGTCGATAACGGTTTTATCGCGTCCGTCCTCCGTTGCGCTCACAACGCCTGATGGCTTGTTAATGAGTATATAGGCGTACTTCCGATACTTGATGACCTTTCCGTCGAGGGCGATTTCGTCCTTTTCTTCATCGACTTTCAAGTCGCCTTTTTTTACCGTAACGCCGTTTACGGAAATACGGCCTTTTTTTAACGCTTCTTCGCTTTCCCGGCGTGAAAGGATTTTCTGCGAAGAGAAAAATTTGTCCAATCTCATATATAACTATGATACCATAAGTAAAAGTCTAAGTAAAGCGATATCGAAAAAAACCGTTAAGTAAAGCGAAGAAACTTGCAAAAATAAAGCAAATGTTGTATAATGAGCAATATTAAAAGACAAACGAGAGAGAATATGCGTCAAAACAAGAACAAACCCAATCCGAAATTTGATTCCGTCGCTCCGGGCGAAAGAAAAAAGGGAAAAACCGTTAAAGCGAAAGACTATTTTCTTAACCGCAAGGGTGTTTCGGAAAACACGATAAAAGAGATTAAAAAAGAGAAATCGGCTCGTCGCGCGCCAAAAACCGCCGACACGAAAGATATCAACAAGAAAATCGCCGAGGACAGATATCTTGTCGCGCCGGTGCGTTTTGACGAGAATTTCAAAGGCGTGGCGAACGTCGGCGCGTGCGAATTAATCATCGACGGCGCGATTCCCGGCGAACGAGAAGAGGTTGAAATAAAACGTAAAAAAGGCGCCGTGTTTTACGCCGATTTCGTTAAAACGGACGAGCCTGCGGCGTGCAGAAGAGAAGTGAAATGCAAAAACTTTCTCTCTTGCGGAAACTGCGCTTTTTTGCATATTTCTTACGATAAACAACTCGAAATCAAGCGCGAAGCGGTTAAAAATGCCGTCGAACCATTCTTTGCGGGCGTGGGCGAAACCGTGTCGCTCGGCGAATTCGCTTACAGAAACAAGGCTCATCTCGCCTTTGCCGAAGAGGGCAGAAAACTCATTCTCGGTTTTTTCGACGACCTGACGCATACCGTTATCCCGGTAAGAGATTGTCTGCTTCACGGCGAGTGGTTCAAGGAGTCTTTGGCGATAATTCTCGAATGGGCGAGGTCGAGAAGTCTGCATGCTTATAACCCTCGTACGGGGAAAGGTTTTCTGCGTTTCGCGCTTTTAAGAAAACTCGGCGACGGACTTATGCTCACGCTCGTCGTCAACGGAGGGAAAATTTCGGGTACGGAAAGTTTATATAACTCCCTTAAAGAAAAGTTCGGAAAAGTTTGTCTTTACGCCTGCGACAACAAAACGTCGAGCGCGGCGGTGCTGTCCGGCAAACTCAGAAAACTTCACGGCGAGGATTATCTCGAAGGCGAAATGCTCGGCGTAAAGTTCACCCTTTCGCCCGATTCGTTCTTCCAGGTCAACGAAAAAACCGCGGAGAGAATTTATTCCGACGTTTTAGAAATAATAAAGAAGTCCCCCGCGGAAAACGTCATCGATTGTTTCAGCGGAATAGGCATAACGAGCGCGTTGTTCGCGCTTAGCGGCAAAAAGGTTACGAGTATCGAGATCTCTCCGTCGGCTGTTCGCGATGCGAAGCGAATCGGTGCGTTAAACGACTTATCGGCAGACATTTCGTATATTCGCGGCGACGCGGCGAAGATTCTGACGAAGATCGGCAACGCCGAAAAATCTATATTTTTCGTCGATCCGCCGAGAAGCGGACTCGGCGAAAAAACCGCGCTTATGATAACGGGATACGCTCCGCGCGAGATAGTTTATTTATCGTGCAATCCGCAAACTTTAAAGGAAGATATCAAAACTATAATAGAGAACGGCTACAAAATCGTGTCGGCAACGCCGTATGATTTGTTCCCCGAAACGAAACACGTCGAAACGTTGGTTCTTTTTTCCGCCAAGCAGGCTAAATAAAAACTTGCCGAAAAACACCTGATAAAAGAAAAACGGCGGCGTTATAATATGGTCGTAAAATGAATTATGCAAATAAGAAAGGAAGAAAGTTCCTTTTTTATTTGCAACCGAGTTAGCGTGTGCTAACCAGCAAAACAATTCCGGGAAAGGAAAACAAGGAGAACGGAAATGAAAAAGATTACGATGAAAATCGACGGAATGAAGTGCGGAATGTGCGAAACTCACGTCAACAACTGCGTGAGAACCAATTTTGACGTAAAGAGCGTGAAGTCGTCGCATCTGAAAAACGAAACCGAAATTATAGCAGAAAATGACATAAGCGAGGCGGATCTGAAAAACGTCATCGAGAGGACGGGCTACAAGGTTCTTTCCGTCCGGTCGGAAGATTACAAAAAGAAGGGCTTTTTAGGGTTGTTTAAAAAATGAAATAAGGAGTGTGGGTTTATGATATTGATTGCGATTTCAGTCGGAGCGGCGGTCGCGTGTTTTATCGCTTTGGTCAAGCGCCTGTGTAGCGACTATCTGCGTAGACATTATTTTAAAAACGGTTATTTTTCGGCGCTGTCCGGCAGAGCAACTTAATATTTTAACATCGTTTCGGGCGAATGTCAATACCTGTTTTTAAAATTTCACAATGTGAAAAAAAAGAAAAGGGTATTGACATTCGCCCGGACCTCGCTTATAATAAAGATGCAAAAAGCGAAAGGCGACAGGCGGTAAAACCGCCACAGATTTCAAAGCAGCGGCGTTAAAGAAGTAAAAGAAGAGCCGACAAGGCGGGTGAACCCGAATGAAAAAAAGTCGCCGAAAAAAAGCAAGGAGCAGTCCGATGAACTAAGTTGACAAGTTTTCAGAATTTGCAAACGAGGAGGTATTAATGTTATGGCATACCGGAAAATTTACTTGAAAATACCGAAATCGCTCGCGATGAAGGAGAACGCCGATGCAGAGTGATTAACGGCGCGCCCGTTTAGCGCGAAAATTACGAAAGAAAACTTAATATATACAATATATACAAATGAAAGTAATAATCGTATTTGCCTCGAGGCAAAATACGTTGAAATACCCTTATATAGCAAAAGATAAGGAGGTAACGACTTTCAAGTAGCGACGCAGATCAGTTAAAAACTTTATAAAACATTTAACAAAATTCGGTCGCCGCGCGAGGTAAGCGCGGCGGCTTTTTGTTTGTCTGTCGGTAATTAATATATTCCGTCTTTCGGTAATTAATATATAAATAATTGACAAATCGGCGCGCGCGGATATAAAATACGAATGAAGAAAAATCCGCCGGAATATTATTTAACGGCAAAGGAGAGATTATGTCCCGTATATATAAATCGTCCACCGAACTCATAGGAAAAACTCCGCTTGCGGAACTGATGCGCATAGAGGAGAAATACAAATTAAAAGCGGAAATTTACGCAAAACTCGAATATTTCAATCCTGCGGGCAGCGTTAAGGACAGAGTCGCTCTCGGAATGATAGATAAAGCCGAAAAAGACGGAAAACTCGTCAAAAATTCGGTGATAGTCGAGCCGACTTCGGGAAATACGGGCATAGGGATTGCCGCCGCGGGCGTCGCAAAAGGTTACAGAGTGGTGATAGTTATGCCTGAAACGATGTCCGTCGAAAGGCGTAATCTCATCGCCGCTTACGGCGCGGAAGTCGTTTTGTCCGAAGGAACGTCCGGTATGAAGGGCGCGATTGCCAAAGCCGAGGAGATTGCCCGAAAGGAAAACGGAATTATTCTCGGTCAGTTTGTCAACCCCGCAAATCCCGATATTCATTACAGAACCACCGGTCCGGAAATTTACGCCGACATGGACGGCGACATTGATTTTTTCGTCGCGGGCGTAGGCACGGGCGGCACGATTACGGGAGTGGGTAAATATCTCAAAGAAAAAATCGCCGGCGTCGGAATCATTGCCGTCGAACCTGAAAAGTCTCCCGTCCTTTCGTCGGGCAAATCGGGCGCGCACGGAATTCAGGGCATAGGCGCGGGTTTCGTTCCGCCCGTCCTCGACACGTCCGTTTACGACGAAGTTATAACCGTCTCCGACGCCGACGCATTTTCGTTCGGCAGAGATATAGCAAAAACCGAGGGGTACCTTGTCGGCATATCGTCGGGCGCGGCGTTAAAGGCTGCCGTTGAGATTGCCTCCCGTCCCGAAAACGCCGGCAAAAAAATCGTAACGCTTTTCCCCGACAGCGGCGACAGATATTTGTCAACGCCGTTATTTTCTGCGGAGAATAATCGTTAAAAACACGGCTATAAGTCGATTAGCCACAGGGGATTGCGTCCGAACTCGGTCTTACCTTGTGTTTTTGACTAATACGTTGTTGCGTTCGCGTGTTATACATACAGTATTAACGCGCTCACGCGCCTTGTCTTAGCCTAAAAACGCAAGGCAAGACTTGTCGACAACCAAAACGCCGATATTTTCGATGAATTTTGGCGAAGGCGAACGCAGACGTACCATACGTGCTTCAAGCGAGAATTTGACAAAAAGTACGGAAATTGCGGCGTTTTGGCGGGTTCGAACGCAATCACCTGTGGCTAACCGTGTTATTGCAAACTTAATCAATCGACGAAAAAACCGAAGCGAGGGCGCGGCATAATTCCCGTCTGAGCGATAATTAATAAATCCGAGCGATAATTAATAAATCTGAGCGATAATTGATAAAATTTCCGTGAAATTTTCACCTTTTTATCTTTTAATTCGCTCTTATTTTTATAATGTGAATATATAATAGTGCCGTAATAAATAAACGGGGGCGGATGGATATGTCGGGCAAGAAACATAAAAAGAAAAAAGCATACGCTGCAAAGGCAAATCGCGGTCGGAACGTAAAGACGGCAAAGAACGTCGGAAACGCCAACGGCGCGAACAATGCAAACGGTAACGGGAAAAAGATAATAAACGTCATCGGGAACGTCGAAGCGACCACAGGCACGCCTAATCAGAAAAAGATCGCGCTCGTCGCGTATTTCTTTACGATGATAAGTTTTCTTATTCCGATAGTTTATCTTATATTAAAGATAATTTTCGGCGGAAAGATTGGCGAAGGATTCAACACAAGAGCCGATTACGCGCTGATGATTGCGGAATGTATTCTCGGCGTAATCGTTATTCATATTCCGAGTTTGCTTGCGCACAAGTTCAAATTCGAAATTCCGTTTTTCCTTTATATATGCTATATAGTTTTCCTTTATTGTTCGATCTTTCTCGGCGAAGCGCAGAGTTTCTATTATAAAATACCGCATTGGGACACGATTCTGCACGCAATGAGTAGTTTAATGCTCGGGTTCTTCGGCTTTATGTTTATAACAATATTAAATAGGGACGAGCATACGCTGATGAGCCTTTCGCCTTTCTTCGTCAGTCTGTTTGCGTTCTGTTTTGCTGTCGCCATCGGCGCGATCTGGGAAATCTACGAATTTTCGCTCGACGGACTTATGGGCTTCAATATGCAGAAGCATACCCTGGCGGACGGAACGCCGCTCGTCGGTCACGCCGCCCTTTCCGACACGATGAAAGATATAATAATCGACGCGCTCGGCGCGCTCGCCGCTTCGATAATCGGTTACGTAAGTTTGAAGAAAAACAAGAAGTGGCTCATTCCGAAACTCACGGATAAAAAGGTGAGGGAACTTAAAACCGTGGCAATAACCGAAACAAAGACTCCGCTTCGGGCTGAACCGGTAATTGCGGAAAATTCAACTCCCGCCGACACGCAATCCGATATGCAAGCCGACTTGCAAATCGCGACCGCAACTATGAAAAACGAATAAATCAAATTATGAAACAATCGGATTTTCCGGTTGTTTTTTATTATGTCGGGTAAGAATATAACGAGAATATAACGATTGTAATCCGACATGGAACGGCGTTTAACGCCGAATAAAGCGGTTTATCACCGCAAAAATAACTATTGATAAGAAATGCAATGCCTATGGAAAAATATTTTAAAAAAAGTTGCTCAAAATACTTGACAAAGCAAACGAGCGGATATATAATGTGGGCAGATTAGCAGTTGAGAGCAAAGAGTGCTAACATTCAAACGTAAGGAGTGCCAAGAAAATGGAACTGTCGGACAGGAAGAAAAAAATACTTCAGTACGTGGTTGACGATTATATCGAAACCGCCGTCCCGGTATCGTCCAAAAGCCTTACGGAACGTCATCTGAAAGATATAAGTTCGGCGACGGTGAGAAACGAACTTTCCGCCTTGGAAGAACTCGGTTATCTCACGCAACTTCACACGTCGTCGGGCAGAGTGCCTTCTGCGGAAGCATATAAACTTTACGTAAGCGACCTTATGGTAAAGGATAAACTCAGCGCGAAGGAACTCGATTATATAAAGAAGATTTTTCTCGATAAAGCCGATAATCTGGAAGAAGTAATCAAAAACACCACGAAGGTGATAAGCGAACTCACTTCTTACACGTCGGTCGGGATTCAAAGCCACGATCTTTCCGAAAAAATCGTGAGTATAAAGTTTTTCCGTTACAAACCGGATAGCGCGTTGGTTATCATCGTAACCGAAATGAGGCTTTTAAAAGATAATTTCATCGCCGTACCGGAAAGTATGACGGAAGAGCAGTTGAAGGACGCCGAAAAGGTTCTCGACAATATGTGCAGGAACAAAACGTTCGGCGAGATATGCGAAATGAAGCCGGAAATGGAAGATAGTTTCATGGGCTACAAAAACATTTTCGTCAACGTCATCGAGGCTCTGAAAACTTACGTTCAGACGACCGGCGACGACGTCGTGACCGCCGGCGAGGATAAAATTCTCGACCATCCCGAATACGCAGACATAGGAAAAATCAAAGATTTCCTTTCGGTGGTAACGAGTAAAGATAAGGTTATGACGCTTCTAAGCGGCGACAATCGCGATATAAAAATCAACGTGAAAATCGGCGCGGACGGATACGACGAAATTCCCAAAGAGTGTTCGCTCGTTACGGCGACGTATTCCGCAAACGGCAACAAACTCGGAACTTACGGTGTTATCGGTCCGATCAGAATGGATTATCAGAAGGTTGTAGCCGTTCTCGAAAACGTCGGCAAGATTCTTGAAAGCATACTTACAAACAGGTAGGAGGACAGACTGAAAAAATGTCGCATCACGAAAAAAAACATTACGATAGAAACGAAGAGCAAGCCGAGCGCAAAGCGGCCGAACCTCTCGAAGAAGAGGAGATAGCGGCCGAACCGGACGAAGTCGATAAAATGACCGAAGCCGAAGCCAAAGAAAATTTGCGCAAAGCAAACTCGGAAGTTTCAAAACTCCGCGAGGAGATAGAGAAATTAAAAAAGGAAAGCGAAGAAGCGAAAAACGATTATTTAAGAGCGAGAGCCGATTGCGAAAACGTCCGCAAACATAAAAACGAAGAAGTGCGCGCGGCGTACGACGACGGAAGAGTCACGACGGTGGAAAAAATTCTGCCGATAGGCGACAGTCTCGACTGGGCTCTTAAAATGCCGCTCGACGACAACACGAAGGGCGGAATCGAAAAACTTCTGAAGAAGTATCACGAAACCCTTTCGGCGCTCGGCGTAATCGAGTTTTCGCCGGAAGCGGGCAGCAAGTTCGATCCTAACGTCGCAAACGCCGTTATGACCGTTCCGAAGGAGAGCGAAAGCGACGAACCCGAAACGATCAAACAGGTTTACGGCAGAGGATATAAACTCGGCGAAAAAATTATGAGATACGCTCAGGTATCCGTAATTAAAGAATAAAAAATCATTACATAAAGGAGATATATATTATGAGTAAAGTTATCGGTATAGATTTAGGAACAACAAATTCGTGCGTAGCCGTTATGGAAGGCGGCGAGCCGGTCGTTATAGCAAACGCAGAAGGTTCGAGAACAACCCCCTCGGTGGTTGGTTTCCAGAAAGACGGCGAAAGACTCGTCGGTCAGATCGCTAAACGTCAGGCGGTTGCCAACAGCGACAGAACGGTCATATCCATTAAAAGACATATGGGTAGCGACTATAAAGTCACTATCGACGGCAAGCAGTATTCCCCGCAGGAAATTTCCGCAATGATTCTTGCGAAACTTAAAAAGGACGCGGAGGCTTATCTCGGCGAACCCGTTAAGGACGCCGTCATCACCTGCCCCGCATACTTCACGGACAGTCAAAGACAGGCAACAAAGGACGCAGGCAAAATTGCGGGCTTGAACGTGCTTCGTATTATCAACGAACCCACGGCGGCGGCTCTTGCTTACGGACTCGATAAGGATAAAACTTCGCATAAGGTCATGATTTACGATCTCGGCGGCGGCACGTTCGATGTGTCCATTCTCGATATCGGCGACGGAGTGTTCGAGGTTCTTGCCACCAACGGTAACTGCATGCTCGGCGGCGACGATTTCGATAAGAGAATTATGGATTACGTCGTCGACGATTTCAAAGCGAAAGAAGGCATCGACCTCTCGAAAGATAAGATGGCTATGCAGAGAATCAAGGAGGCGGCGGAAAAGGCTAAAATCGAACTTTCCAGCATGAGTTCCACCAACATCAACCTTCCGTTCATCACCGCGGACGCCAACGGTCCTAAGCACCTTGACGTAACGCTTACCAAAGATAAATTCGACACCATGACGGGCGATCTCGTAGAATCGACGAAGGGTCCCATGCGTCAGGCTATGAAAGACGCGGGACTTACCTATAAGGATATCGAAAAAGTTATCCTCGTCGGCGGCTCGACTCGTATCCCCGCTGTTGTGGAAGCCGTTAAATGCGAAACGGGCAAAGAACCGTTCAAGGGCATCAACCCCGACGAATGCGTTGCTATCGGCGCGGCGATTCAGGGCGGCGTTTTAACGGGTGAAGTAAAGGACGTTCTTCTTCTCGACGTAACTCCGTTGTCGCTCGGTATCGAAACCCTCGGCGGCGTATTCACAAAACTCATCGAAAAGAACACCACGATTCCCGTTAAGAAATCCCAGGTATTCTCCACGGCGGCCGATAATCAGTCCGAAGTTACTATCCACGTTCTTCAGGGCGAGAGACAGTTCGCAAAGGACAACAAAACGCTCGGTCAGTTCAACCTCGGCGGAATCGCTCCCGCTCCGAGAGGTATTCCTCAGATCGAAGTCACGTTTGATATCGACGCGAACGGTATCGTTCACGTAACGGCAAAGGATCTCGGAACTCAGAAAGCGGCTGATATAACCATCACTTCCTCCACGAACCTTTCGGAAGAAGATATTCAGAAAGCCGTTAAGGAAGCCGAAATGTACGAAGCCGAAGATAAGAAGAGAAAAGAAGCGGTCGAAAACAAGAATAAACTCGACAGCCTTATCTTCCAGGTCGAAAAGACTATGAAAGACAGCGGCGACAAAGTTTCGGAAGAAGATAAAACGGTTGTAGAAAACGCCGTTAAAGAGGCTAAGGACGCGCTTAATTCGGACGATAACGACAAGATTGTCGCCGCAACCGAAAAACTTTCCAAAGATATCGAGCCGGTATTCACGAAACTTTATCAGCAGGCTTCGGCAAATGCTCAGGCGGCGGGCGCAAATCCCGACGGCGGAGCAGGCGCGGACGACGGCGAAACCGAATTCCACCAGAACTGATTTCCGAAAGCATAATTTCCGGGCAGCCGGATTTTCGGAAGAGAAAGCAAAATTCAAATAACGCATAACGTTTTGTGCGCGGGCGGGCAAATGCCCGCCCGCGCAAAGGCGTACATAGGTATAATATATGGCAAAAAATTATTACGAAGTTCTCGGTGTGGATAAAAAGGCATCGCAGGACGATATAAAAACGGCTTACAGAAAACTTGCCCGTCAGTATCATCCCGACCTTCACCCCAACGACGAAGAATGCGCAAAAAGATTCAAAGAGATAAACGAAGCCAACGAAGTTTTATCCGATCCGCAAAAACGTCAGCAGTACGATATGGAACTCGAACATCCCGGAATGGGATCGGGTAATTTCGGCGGATTCGGCGGATTCGGGAGCGGCTCTTCGAGCGCGGGCGGTTTCGGAGGTTTCGGCGATATTTTCGGCGATATTTTCGGCGCGTTTTCGGGTTCGGATCGCGGAGGCAGAGCGTCCGCGCGTTCGGACGGCGAGGATATCAATCTCGAAGTGGAGTTGTCATTCCTCGACGCCGCGAAAGGTTGTACGAAGACCATCACTTACAACAGAAAAGAGCCTTGCCCCGATTGCAGATCCACGGGCGCGAAGAACGGCACGTCTTATAAGCAGTGTGAAAAATGTAAGGGTACGGGTACTATAC
>ENA-OYXB01000261-OYXB01000261.1-human-gut-metagenome-genome-assembly--contig:-NODE-261-length-22015-cov-7.444991_pt1 | contig 22015 bp, 22 predicted proteins | sample MGYA00244176_ERZ653409 | MGnify/ENA primary metagenome ERZ653409 (study PRJEB26926, sample SAMN06164912) | human gut metagenome | biome: ENVO:00009003; feature: ENVO:2100002; material: ENVO:00002003... | reverse complement strand
GAGGTGCACTTTTATCCCGGTGATACCCTCTATATTCCGCTAAACGATGTAGTAAGCGGCGCCCTTTACAGCCAGAAGAGCTGCCCGTCTAACTGGACCTTTGAAGCCAACGGATTGGACCCACGCGCAGTACAGGAGGTCCGCTGGGCCAATGAGAACGGCTCACTTGCCATTGCAGTGGACTTTGTGCCGGTTCTTGCACAGTCGGAACAGGTGGAGGTGGATGGAACCATCACCCTCAAAGATAGCCAGAGCGGCTATGTCGCAGAGGCTGTTCCGGTGAAGGGGAGCTTTGGTAACCTGACCCGTGAAGTGCTTCCCAACAGCGTCAATCAGATCTCTTCCCCGATGAATCTCTATGCTGGCGAGATCTATGGCGGCGAGGCGGTTACCCTTTCCTTTGGTGACGGGGTTTACCTCAAAGAAGCCGTGCTGGAGAAGGGAAAGACCATCTACTTAAATCTTGATACCAGCTTCGACTCGGAGATTGCAAACCGATATTCTTCCTTTGATATTCAGTGCTACAATTTCCGCGGAGACGAGGACAGCTTCCAGCAGCCTGTAAAGCTTTGTCTGCCAATGCGCTGGTCGTATACTTATGTTTATGAACTGGTCAACGACAAACTGGTCCCGATCCAGGCGCAGATGGATGAGGAGAGTGGACAGATCAGCTTCAGCACAGAGTCGCTGGGCTACTACATCATCTCCCCAATCCCCATGATGGAACGATCATAATTCCTCTACAAGATAGATTCGAATAATCCCCCGCTTTTTCCACCGATTGAAAGCTTCCTGGTGGAATGAGCGGGGGCTTTTTTGCGTTTAAAATGCCTTGTGAAATCGGCGGGTTTGCTGCTTTTACAAAAATCGCCAAAAAAGACTATTAAAATTTGTATTGTATTGAGTGTTAGCAGGTATTGTGTAGTGCACAGTACTGTGCTATAATATTGCCATAGGAGGGAACGGAATGAACACACAATTTCGCAAGGGAGTCATCGAGATGTGTGTCCTGGCGCTGATCGAGCGCAAGGACATGTATGGCTACGAAATTGTCCAGAACATCGCCTTCTACACCGAGATCAATGAGGGGACGGTCTATCCCATCCTGCGCCGGCTGACACAGGAGGAATATTTTGTGACCTACCTCAAAGAGAGCACCGTCGGGCCCGCACGCAAGTATTACCACATCACCGAAAAGGGCAAGGGCTACCTCGGGTCGCTCAAGGCGGATTGGGACGATTTTTCTAAGATGGTCAACGAGATTTTGAGAGGTGAAAAGGTTGAATAAGCAGGAATATCTTGAGCGGCTGCAGGCTTGCCTCAAGCACCATCTGTCGCGGGAAGAGATCGAGGACATCATGCGCGACTATGCGGAATATTTTGAGGAAGGGCGCCGCCAGAGCAAACAGGATTCAGAAATAGCGGCAAAGCTGGGCGATCCGGAGCTGGTTGCAGAACAGCTCATCGAGGAGAGCCAGGAGCAGCAGGCAGAATATAAGGTTACAGGTAAGATAAAGGAAAAGACGCTCGGCAAGTACGTCGAGGAATACTGGGAAAAGGCCAAAAAGAAGTTCCACGATTGGGACCACAGTGAGGGCCGGGAAGAAAAGGCAGAACCGTCAGAGCAGTCGGATGCTGATCCAGAACATGAGCAGCCATCGGGACAGCAGGAGACTGCCAAAAAGCCGAAGGCGAAAAGGGAACAGACAGGTGACGGTGTGCTGGTGCGCTCCCTCAGAGTGTTGGCCAGAGCCTGCCGGTGGTGTGCCATCCTGTTTGTCTGCTTCTGGGTTGTGCTGCTGGCGCTGTGCCTGGGAGGTATGGTGCTGTGTGCAGCGGTATTTGTGCTGGGTGCCATTTTGTTTGGCATCGTCCTTTGCGGCTGTGGATTTATCATGGGGCTGCTGGGGATTGTCGGGTCCGGCTTTGCCGTCATGGCAGTGGGCACTTGGAGCGGCGCTGCGGTCCTGTTCGGATCGGTGGCCTGCATTGCGCTGACAGCTCTGTTGGAGATGCTGTTGATCCGCTGTCTGCGCTTTTGCTGGGATGTGTGCAAAAAAGTTTGCAGTTACGCAACGGATAGCGGGGAACAGATGCTGACTGCGCTGGGCAGGTGGCTGGGTGTCCCCCAAACAGAAAAGGAGGCTGCAAAGGAGCAGCCTGAAAAGGTAGAGGTGGAGGTGCTCCCGCCGACTACCCCGGTGCCGGTCCAGGAGCAGCCACAACAAAACCAGGAGGAGGGGTGCTAAGATGAAAAAGGCAATTGTCGTTGCGGCGGTCTGCTTTGGCATAGGCGTTGCCGGTTTGGCAGTCAGCCTGCCGATGGCGGCGCAGGATGTGCTGGACATCTACAACGAGGCGGTATCGGTGGCAGAGACCTCCTATACACAGCAGGAGATTCCTGCGGGTGTGACCAGTTTGCGGGTGGTCAATCGCGATCAGCCCGGGCAGATTTTCATCACGGTGCTTCAGTCGACGGACGATAAAATCCATCTGTACAGCTATGACAATCCTGTGACAGGCAGCTATGAAATAGAGATTTCTACAGAAGGGGAGAGCGCGCTGGTCGATCTCCACAAAAAGAGCGCACAGCGGGATTGGCTGAGCATCTCCCGCGACACCTTAATCGAGCTGTTGCGCACCGAGTTAGACTACCAGGGAAATCTGATTTTGGAGGTACCTACCAACGTCACCCTCACCAGCTCCGAGATGGACGGCGTCTACTTCGGCGTCGAGGGAGGCGTAGAGTTTGTCAACGCGCAACAGATTTGGAATTACGGCTATGTCCCCTCCGAAAATGAATCCTGGAAACAAAAGTTTGAAAGCTCCCAGCAGGAGCTTCACCAGCTCCAGGAGGAATACAGCATTCTTCAGCAGGACAATGCTTCGATGCAGGAGGCGCTGGATAATGCCTATGCGGAGCAGGGTGAGCAGACAACCGTCGAGCCGGCTCCCGAGGTGTCCGTTCAGGGGGCGGACGGTGAACTGGTTACCCCAGCTGAGGTCTTGCAGATTGAGGACACAAAGCAGAAGCGAAAGGAAGAGTTTCGCAACAATCAACGGGAGGAAACGGTTTCCGAGTACCTGAAATCTTTGCAGATGCTCGACCAGATGATTCTGGAAAAGCGGATCAGCCAGCTTCAGTATGCGGGACGGGATGATCTGCTGCCACTGCTGGAGGAGGTCTCCGCTCAGGTGACTGCCTACGACAGTGTGGAGGCGCTTGTGCTCGATGCGCAGCGCAACTATAACCAGGGAAACATCAGCCAGGACCAGTACAACAGCATCGTCAACTCCTATGAGGAGACGATGAAGACACAGCAGGCCACCCTCATCGAGTATAAGGCACAGCTTTCGGAGGCGGGCTATTACTGGGATAGTGCAGTGGTCGCTTCGGCCAGGGCACAATAGGTTGTCATCTTCCACGTTTTGTGATTCACCCATATAGAAAAAGCACCGAGACTTTCGTCTCGGTGCTTTTTTATGCATTGTAAAGCGGTGCAGCGCCCTGAGCTTAGAAGGATTTGATCTTCTCGTCGTTGAGGCGTTTGATGATCTCGACAGCCAGCTTAACGCTGTTCTTGTAGTCGGTCAGCGAAGCAAAGCCGTGGTGAGAGTGGATGTAACGTACCGGTACGCCGATGATGATGACCGGAACACCGCCGTTGGAGAGGTGGATTGGGCCACCGTTGGTGCCGCCGCCGGAACGAACCGATTCCTGAACCGGGATGCCCAGCTCATGACCAAGCTCAAGCGAGAAGCGCTGGAAGCGAGGATTGGTGACCATCGAGCGGTCGAAGTGACGGAGCATTGGACCTTTCTTCATTGCGGTCTGGATGAAGTAATCGGGGTTGAAGGTATCGTCTGCCGGGCAGCCCTCAAAGCAGATGGCAATGTCCGGTTTTACAACGTCGCGGGTAACGAATGCGCCGCGCTCGCCGATCTCTTCCTGGGAGGACAGAACGCCGACAACATCGACATCCAGGTTCTCGTTCTTCAGGCCCTTCATGGTCTCCAGAACAGCAGCGCAACCTACACGGTTATCGAACGCTTTGCCCAGCATGACGTCGGTCTGCTCGTTGTACTCAAAGGTGACATCCGGAACAACCGGTGCGCCCATGTGGATGTTGAATACCTTCTCTACCTCTTCCTTGGAGGTTGCGCCGATATCGATGACCATGTCGGCGATGGTTGGGCAGGCATTTTTCTGCTCAGCGGACAGGAAGTGAACTGGGGTGCTGGCAACGATACCGGATACCCATTTGCCGTCGTAGGTCTGTACCTTTACTTTGTGTGCCGGTACGGTGTAGTTGGACCAGCCGCCCAGTGGCAGGAAGCGCAGGGTGCCGTTTGGCTTGATTGCCTGTACAATAAAGCTAACCTCGTCGCTGTGAGCATCTACCATGACAACCGGTTTTTTGCCGGTGTTTTTGGTGGCGTTGATGTAGACATTCAGGTTGCAGTCGTGTCTTGTAGCGCCCAGTTCCTCGTCGTGTGCATATTTTTCCGCAATCTCGACAACCTCGTCCTCAAAGCCGCAGGCGCCGTGTGCGTTGGAAAGAGCTTCAATCAATTTTAAAGATTCCATCGTATATGACCTCCCTTTGTATATTTTCGCTTGAATTGAAGGTACAGTGCTAAAAAGTAATGTAAACACTTCAATATTTCGAGGATAGTATAACACAACCGGCCCCAAAGTGCAAGTTTGGCACAAAAGGTCTGTGCCAAAGGGAAAAGGAGGAGTGGGGGAAATATTTAAGGAATCTGTATAAAAAAGTACAAAGAAACTGTCTGATCTGTTCATAAAAGGGTCCGTTTAAAGGAAATTTGCCAAGAGATAGGGGAGAAACCTACGTCAAAAAGCATAAAAAGGGCTGTGGATATTTGGTAGTGTAAAAGAGGTGGATTTTAGCAGAGAAAAGTGTGGAAGAAAAAAGGAAGAACTTTTGTTAAAATACTACAAAAAGAAAAGCACTTTAGGCGAAATTCTTGACAGGCGTGTATAGGATATAATAAGATAAACACAAGTAAATTTTTAAGAGGGAACGTGATCGCATATGAAGCAGAAATTGTCGGCCTCCCGGGTAATCTATACCTCCTTTATGCTTTTTTCCATTTTCTTTGGAGCAGGAAACATGATCTTTCCCCCGCAACTGGGCCAGCAAGCGGGTGTCCAATCGCCAATCGCGCTGCTGGGATTTATCATCACCGATGCGGGGCTTGCTGTGCTGGGCATTATTGCAGTAGTCATTGCAGGAAACCGTATGGACAGTTTGGTCGGAAAAGCCGGTAAAAAGATCGGCTTTTTCTTGACGATTGCGATCTACCTTTTAATTGGTCCCTTGTTTGCACTGCCGCGCACAGGGTCTGTCTCCTTTGAAACGGGTATCCGTCCCTTTCTGCAAGAGGGTTCCCACACGCTGCCGATGTTTCTCTACACAGCGATCTTTTTTGGGTTGACCTATTTCTTTTCGCTCAAGCCCTCTAAAATCATCGACATCGTCGGCAAATTTATGACGCCGCTGCTCCTGCTCTCCATCATGGTCATCTTTATTGCAGCGATATTCAATCCGCTGGGAGAGATCGTGGATACCTCGACGGTCTATAAGAATGGTCCATTCATCGAGGGACTCTTGCAGGGGTATCTGGCGCTGGATGGATTTGCGGCACTCATCTTTGCAATTGTCATCATCAATGCACTGAAAGATCAGGGAGTCACCGAACGCAGGGAAGTGATGCGGTACACGATTCTGGTGGGGGTTATTGCAGTGCTGCTGCTATGCGTGGCATACGGTACCTTGTGCTATGTGGGCGCACAAACTTCCAGTATGTCCCTCTTTGCAAATGGTGGAAAGCTATTAAATTATGCCGTTTATCAACTGTTTGGTTGGTGGGGCAATTTTGTATTGGGCATCGCGATGGTGCTTGCCTGCCTGACCACCTCGATTGGACTTACAACTTCATTTGGCGATTACTTTGCGCAGACCTTCCCCAAGTGGTCCTACAAGGCGATCATTACAGTGGTCGTCCTGTTTTCCTGGCTTGTCTCCAATGTGGGACTCACGACCCTCATCAACATCGTTCTGCCGGTGCTGGTGGTGCTCTACCCGCTGGTGACAGTGTTGGTTATCCTCTCCTACTTCGATCGTTTCTGGAGGGGACGCACCGAGGTGTACGCTTTCAGCATGGCATTTGCTCTGTGCTTTTCCATCTTTGATGGTTTCAAGGAGGCGCATATTTCGCTGTGGGGTGTGACCGAATTTATGATGCAGCTGCCGTTGGCTTCGTTGGGAATTGGTTGGCTGATCCCGGCAGTTGTTGGCTTTTTGATTGGCTTGAGCCCCATCGGGCGCAAGGTAGGTCTGTGGGTGCGCAGCAGGTCGCAGGCAAAACCAAAGGCAGTAAAAAAATAAACCGATACATATTTTTGAGAATGGGAGGAAATGCAATGCGGATTTTTGAAAAGCCCGGTGCGGTCAACACCGACGAAACTTTAACATTGGCCATTGGGACAGCAAAGGAGAGGGGGCTGCCTCTCGTGGTGGCGACCAGCAAAGGAAATACTGCTCGCCGCGCCGTGGAGCTTGCCCGTCAGATGCAGTATACAGGACAGATTGTGGCTGTGACCTGTGCAAACGGCCATCCCAAAGAGAATGAAAATGGGGTTTCGCAGGAGACACGGACGCTGTTGGCCGATGCGGGCGTGACGGTTGTGACGGCGGCACATGCGCTCAGCGGAGCAGAGCGGGGATTGAGCAAGGTGTTTGGCGGGGTGTACCCGGTGGAAATTATGGCGGCGACGCTGCGGATGTTTGGCCAGGGCACCAAAGTTTGCGTGGAGATTGCGCTGATGGCTGCCGATAACGGAAGCATCGCCTTTAAGAAACCGGTAGTTGTAGTGGGAGGTTCCGGCGGCGGTGCAGATACTGCCTGCATCATTACCCCCAGCTATACGGCGCGGCTTTTGGAAACGCGAGTCAACGAGATGCTGTGCAAGCCGTCGATGATGGAATAAACACAAAAAGAGATTAGCTCCCGTTTACAGCCCCCTCTTTGCTACATTTCCAGCATACCGGTGCAAATGCAGGGTTACCTTTTGAACGGTATAGATTGGACCTATGGCATGAGGAGTAAAATTGATTAAAAAAAGTAAGTAAAAAAGCCAGTCTATTCGACTGGCTTTTTTTATCGTAGCTTTAAAAAAGAATGACTGTAATCCCGTCGTTTTGGCGGCCGTAGTCGACATCATTTTTGAGCTGCGGACAGAGCTCAATGGCTTTCCTTCCATCGGCGGTGAAGGGATTGAAGTCCTCACCGCGCACAAAGTGTCGGATCACACCGCTCTTTTTGCGGTCGGCACACAGCTTGAGGCATGCTGCCTTAATGGCTCCGCCCTGCCCCGATGAACCGTAACCGTGGATCACCTTGAGCGCATGGCAGCGGGCATATTTGGCCATCCAAATTTCGTTGCCCAGCTGGGTCATCGCCTGTGCCACCAGCGGCATATTTTTCTTGATATTGACGGTCTTGCAGATCAACGATAAACAACTCCTTTGATAAGGCTCGATTTATGATAAGTCTTGAATTTTATACCAGAAACATTAGATAGGGGAAGGCGGGCAGTACGGCGATTAACCCCAATACCGCAGCTGTCGGATGGCCACACAGGCAGTAGCTGATGCGGCTGACCAGCGTACACACAGCCAAGGCGCCGATCAAGCAGAGCGACCAGTAGATCGCACTTTCTCCAGTAAAGATGCAGATGAGCACCAGCACTGCGCCAATTGGCAGTGCGAGTGTGGTGTACAATCCTGCATAGACGAGCGGTGTGCGCGCACCGCCGAGCAGTTCGCGGCAGAACAGGGCCTCCCAGGAGAAGAGAAAAAGAGCGAGGGCACACACCGCAGCGTGAACAGAAAATGCAGCAAGGCTTTCTCCAAAGGGCTGCTGCGGGAAGGTTTGAAAGAATAAAACGGTGATGGCAGCGGCGCTGATCAGGGCAGTCAGCACAGAGAGCAGCACCTTTTTGACCGGCAGTCCAGCAGCGCGCAGCAGGACAAATTTTTTCCCAAAGAGTGCCCGCAAAAAGACGCGGCGAAAGACAGAAAAGCAAAGCAGGAAACCGGCTATCAAATATAGCGCAGCAAGCTGTAAAAGGCTGACGATGATCCACCAAAATAGCAGGCAGACAAGCGCCGCTATAAAACTCAATCCCAGCGCCGCGAACAGCCGTCGGGCCTCCTTTACCTGGAAGGGGCGCTCCATGCTGAAGCTGACAGGCGGCGCAAAGTGGGGAGCCAGATGAGCGGCAAATCCCAAACTAAACAGCAGAAAGGCGCACACAACAAAGCACAGCGCATTTTGCAGGCGCCAAAGCGGTGAGTGGGGAAGCAGATCAGAGCCGGTGGCCTGCCGCAGGAAGGAGCTGACCTCGTTTAGGGTTTCATAGTGAAAGGGAAGGATGTCGTGGAAGGCGCTGTCGGTGATGGTGAGATAGACATCGCTGCGGTTTGCGTGGTAGACGCCGCCCATGTGGATGATGGTATCGGAAGAAAATTTGTTGTACAGAAGGGTCATCTGGTAAGGGGTGGAGCGATCGTCCCCGTTGGAGGTCATCAGCAAGACCGGTTGACGCACCATTTCCGGGGTCAGCGATTGAATCCATTCGCTGCGGTTTTGGTAGTTTCCGTCCACGATGATGGCGTCGTCCACCTGCCCGTTGGCAAGATCCGGCGCAAGGATGAGGGATGCTTGGCAGCTATTCTGCCCCAAGACCATCTGTTCGAGAATTGCATCGGCGCCCGAATGAAAGCCGATCCACACCTGCTTGTCGGACGGATTGCCGGACAGGGTGGTGAGCAGCTGACTTTCTGCCTCGATGCAGGCACTTTGCCCCGCGGCGTCCTGTCCGCTTGCGGAGGGGTACTCTACCAGCAAGGTCGGATAGCCCTGTGCGAGCAGTGCGCGCAGCAGCACCTTGTGCGAAAAGCCGCCTTGTGGAACAGCGAGCAAAAAGGAGGTCTCTCCCTGCCCGGGATAGTAGCGGGCTTCACGCTGTACTGGGTCTGTGCCCTGCACGCTGTAGGACACAGTCTGTGGCTGTTGGAGAAACGAAGGATCGAGCAGCAAAAGTCCTGCCGCCGAGAAAAGGAGCAGTAGGCAGCATAAAATGAGCATTTTTTTTGCAGTAAAAAAAGTTTTCCACTTTGTCATGGCAGCGTTCCTCCTCTATGAGGTGTTGTTTTTATTATACAACGGATTGGGGGAGGGGGCAAGGGGGAGGAGGGAGAGCGCTTGACAGCACTTGCAAAGATGGTATCATAAAAGTACAGCTTTACAAAAAAGGGGGATGTGCGATGAAGGTGGATTTAAAACCGGCAAAGTTAGAGGATGTGCAGGCGATCTTTGCACTGACAAAGGAGCTGATTTTGCGGTATGAAGATTTGGAGCAGATCGATTGCCAAAAGGTTTTTGCCTGGTGTCGCAGAAAGATTGAGCAACAGCTGGACGATTACCGTAGAATCTGTCTGGATGGGCAGGTTGCAGGCTATGTTGCAGTCCACGATGAGGGGACGAAGCGGGAAATCGACGATCTGTACCTCTATCCGGCCTTTCAGAGAAGGGGAATTGGGACACAGGTGCTCCGGCAGATGATCGCACAGGCTCTAAAAGATCAGAAGCTCCCATACCTCTATGTGTTTATTCGCAATGAAGGTGCAGTGCGCCTGTATCGCCGCCTTGGGTTTGTGGTGGCAAGCCAGATTCAGACATCGCGCTATATTATGGAATACCGCTCCTAGCTCTCCTGCTACAGAAAACAAAAAAGGCGCCTCCCCACAGAGGGGAGGCGCCTTGCTGCATTCTCCTTACAGAATGCAGTATTTTTCCATGTACTGATCCATCAGCGAGAGTACCGAAGCATACTCCGGTTTACCCTGCAAATATTCGTGAATATCTGCAACGGTGATGATGGCGTGGACGTTGATGCCGAACTCCTCTTTGACTTCCATCACAGCAGTCTTGCCGGCATGCTGGCCGACCTCGCAGCGGTTGACCGAGATGAACATATCCGGGATGGTGACCTTAGCGGCCGCTTGCAGGATCGGAACGGTCTCACGAACAGCGGTACCTGCAGTGATGACGTCCTCGATGATGATGACGCGGTCGCCGTCCTGCGGCTTATAGCCTACCAGAGAACCGCCCTCGCCGTGGTCTTTGGCTTCTTTGCGGTTGAAGAAGTAGGGTTTGTTGACGTTAAAGTCGCGGGAGAGGGAAGCTGCCGCTGCGGTGACCAGCGGGATGCCCTTGTAGGCCGGACCAAACATGGCGTCAAAGTTGTCGCCGCAGTTGTCCATGATGCACTGGGCATAGAATTTGCCGAGTGTTGCAATCTGTTCGCCGGTTTTGTAGTTGCCGGTGTTGACAAAGTAAGGGGACAGGCGGCCGCTCTTGGTGGTGAATTCACCAAAGCGGAGCACATCCGCGCTCATCATAAATTCGATAAATTCTTTCTTTGCTGGAGAAATCATATGATAACATCCTTTCCTGTGCGGTCTTGTAAAGGTTTACCTTTCTTCTCCAAGTTTACCACAGCTTTCCCAATTGCTCAACCGTTTCCAACAAAAAAACCGCCGTTTTCTCTCTCTTGACGAGAGCAGACAAAAAGGGTATAACAAAAGGGTAGTTTTATTTTAGGAGAAGGGGGAGAATCGGATGGTCCACATCACCATCGACCCAAAATTCAAAGCAATCTGGCCAAATGCTGCACTCGGCTGTGTGCAGTGCCGGGTAGTGACCGAACCGAGCGGGGAGGGGCTGCTGGATGAAATAAGCAAAGTAGAAAACTGGCTGCAAAGCACCCTCAAGATTGAGCAGATCAAGACGAGGGAACACATCGCCAGCACCCGTGCCTGCTGCAAGGCGTTGGGCAAAGATGTCCAGCGCTACCGCAATTCCGCCGAGGCAATGCACCGCCGCATTTTGCAGGGCAAGGGGTTGTATCAGATCAACAATGTTGTCGACACCAACAACCTCATCTCGATCAAGACCGGTTATTCACTGGGGACCTACGACGTCCAGAAACTTTCAGGGGAGGTCTGCTGGTCAGCGACCGCAGAAGGGGTGCACTATCAGGGTATCGGAAAGGATGCGGTAAACATCGAGTTCCTGCCGGTATTGCAGGACGCCCTCGGCTATTTTGGCAACCCCAACAGCGATTCCACCCGCGCCATGATTACAGATAAGACCGACGAGATCTTGCTGTGTGTCTACTCCTTTGATGGTACGGGTGAATTGCCCCAGATTCTCGCAGACACCTGCCGCGCTCTGACAGCGTACTGCCATGCGCAGGGTGTAGCGCAATGGATTGTGGAGTAGCTTTGTAAGGAGCAATCGGAGAAGAAATGTTTTTGAAGGGGAGAGCATAAATGATCCGGTACCTGCGCAAAAATTGGGGTTTGAGTGGGATTGTCTGCATACTCCAGATTTTGGAATGGGGCCTTCAAGCAGGGGTTCAGCTGCTATTGATGCAGTGCTTTGATGCGGCAATGCAGTTTCATTTGCAGGGCTTTATCTTTTGGAGCGCAGTGGATATGGCCGCATGGGTGGTATATTTTGCCGTATGCTTTTGGAGAGAAAGCACCCAGGCCAAAGCAGTGCGTGTGCTCAACAACGATGTTCGGTGCGATCTGTGCAGGCAACTTTTGCAGAAAGGTTATCAGGACTTTCATGGGCAAGACAGCGGGGAGTACCTTTCTTGGATGACCAATGACATGAAACAGATCGAGCAGTTAGCATGGAATCCATTCTTTAATTGTGTAGGCCGAGTAGCGCAGGTGGCCTGGAGCATTATCGTTTTATTAAGCCTGCATTGGTCGCTGATGATTGCTTCGTTTTGTTCGGCACTTATCATGTGGGTGCTGCCGAAACTGTTTGAGGAAAAATTGGAGCGTCTGGGAAGGCTGTGCTCCGAGCGGCAGGCGGCAGGAGTCAGCGCACTCAAGGACCTGCTTTCCGGTCTGGACGTGTTGCGCTTCTTTGGGCAGCGGGATCGCTTTTTGCACAAAGGACAGCAGGCCAGCGATCAAATCGAACAGCCTGCCTGTCAGCTCGCCAGCAAAAAAAGCGCAGCAGACAGCGCAATGGGCTGTGTCAGTGTGCTGATGCAGACTCTGTCGGAGCTTTTGATTGTGGTCTTAGCGATCAATGGTCAGCTCATGATGGGAACTCTGGCGGGAGGTAGCAACCTGATTGCCGGTGTCACCAACGGTCTGCACAACATTGCGAATCTACGCATGTCGCTGGCAGCGAGTAAGCCGTACTTTGAAAAGATTGGCAAGCCCAAACAAGATTTGGAAACAACGAGCCCTATGCCACCTTTACGTGATGCGATTGAGATGGAACAGGTTTCCTTTTCCTATGGGGACAAGCCAGTTTTGTTAAAGGAAAACTTTACTTTTTCGGTCGGAAAGAAATATGCTATTACAGGACAAAGTGGCTGTGGAAAATCTACGCTGCTTAAAATTTTACTTGGTTGGCTGCCAGGATATACAGGAACGATTTTGTTGGATGGTGTGGATGCAAGGAAGTATTCTACTGAACAGATTCAGCAGCAATTAAGCTACATCGAACAGGATGTCTTTTTGTTCAACACGACGATCCGGGAAAACATTACTCTGGGAGAGAAGTTCACTGACCAACAGTTACATAAGGCCCTGCAAGATAGTGCTCTGCTGAGTGATCTTGAGCGGATGCCGCAAGGGCTGGATACTCAGGTGGGGGAAGGCGGAAGTGCCCTTTCTGGTGGACAAAAGCAGAGGGTGGCTATTGCCCGTGCACTCATTCATAACAGATCTATTTTGTTAGTGGATGAGGGAACTTCTGCGTTGGATCAGCAGAATGCCCAAATTGTAGAAGAAAGCCTCCTGCAAAATCCCGATTTGACGCTTATCCTGATCAGCCATCATCTGGGTGCTGAGAGAAAAAAACAGTTTGACAGGGTTTATCAGATGCACCACCAGTCCTGATGCGGAATCTACAATCAAAAAGGAGGAGGAGCGATGAAGTGGAAGAAAAACTAAAGCAAGAGCTGTTTTATCGCCTACAGGAAAAGGGAGCGCGGCTGATGGGAGTCGCGGACCTAAGGGGGATTGCCGGCGGAGAGCTTGAGACCGGCGTCTCGGTTGCAGTACCGGTGCCGCGGGAGATCGTGCGGGATTTGCAGACCGCACCGACGCTGGCCTATTATGAGGCGTACAACCGACTAAACGCCCAACTCAATGAAATTGTTGTGGCGGGGGCAGACTTTCTGCGGGCGTCAGGATATCGGGTTTTTGCCAACACAACCGACACGGTCAAGACAGACGATAATTGGCGTTCTCCCCTGCCGCACAAGACAGTTGCCGTACACGCAGGACTGGGATGGATCGGCAAAAACTGTTTGCTTGTTACCGAGCAATATGGTGGGGCGGTTCGGCTCTCCAGTCTCTTAACCGATGCACCCCTGCCATTTGACCGGCCGGTGGATGCAAGCCGCTGCGGCAGCTGTGCAGTCTGTGCGCAGAGCTGTCCGGCGCAGGCGCTGACCGGCACCACCTGGACACCCGGTATCGAGCGGGAAAAGCTGTTCGACTGGAAGAAATGCTACCCTGAACAGCTCCGGCGGATGAAGGCAGCCACTGGCATCGAGACCGACCTGTGCGGCCTGTGCTTTGCCGTCTGCCCCTACACCCAGCGGTATCTGCGGGAAGAATAAAAGACAAAGGGTGTTCCCCATGTGGGGAACGCCCTCCTCTTTACTGTGGCAAGAAAGATACGTACTGATAGCCATCGTAGGTCAAACGGACGGTGAGGGCCATTTTCAAAGGGGGATCCTCCATCCAAAAGACCGAGAGATTTAAGATCAGCAGGTCGTACTGCTGTGTGTAGTTTTCTAGGGTGAGGGAGGGAGAATAGCCCCGACCGGAGATATAGGGGGAAAAGTAGCCCTCGTATTCCTCACTGTAGTATTCGCTTGTGCGCAGCTGCTCGGCAGGAATGTCAAAATAAGCTTTGGCCGCCGCTTCATACAATCCGGCGGGATAGAAGTAACCGGTGTTTTCTCCAAGTGGACTTGCAAAAGCGGCCTCCCGTTCAGCAAAAGTGAAGGTGTTGGTGATATAGCCGAGATACCACCAGGCAAATTCTTTGGGGGAAAGATCTGCCGCCGTCCAACCGGAAGTAGTATCGTACAGCCCGGTCCAGCTGGCACTGTAATAACCGGGCGCTTCGGGATTGGTGCTGATGGTCGCCCCCAGTTTTAAGATCATTTCCTCGAGCAGATGGTCGGTGATCTCCCGGTCAACATTCTGCGGCAGGTAGGAAACGTAGCGATAGCCATCGTCAGTCAGGCGGATGGTGAGCATCATCCAGCGGTTCTGCTCTGTCTCGCTCTTTAAAAAGAGGTCGATGTTGACAAGGTCCTCGTTCTGCTCAAAGGACTGAATCGTGATGAAGGGCCGCTCCCCGACGCCGGGGCCTGCCAGCGCGTAGTAGGTGTTGGTGTCCGCGTGGTAGAGGTTGGGGTCGCTGCGCAGCTGGTCGGTGGAGGCATCAAAGTAGCGCAGGATATCCGCCTCGTAGATTTCAGCGGGGTAAGCCCAGCCGCCGGAATCTTCGGATCGAAACAGTTCCTCCCTCTCCTCGTCGGAATAAAGCTGTGAACCAATTTCTGTGTACCAGCTGAAGAAGTCATTGCCGTCGGCGTCGTCGATGGTCCACCGGTCGTGGTAGTACAGGCTGACAACGCTGGTCTTCATCACGCCGTTTATCGACGACGCGCCAAAGTTGCGCACCGCCTCGCGCACCAGTTTGTCGTCGGCCTGGTAGGGGAAGGTCGGTTGTGTATTTTCTTGTGGAGCATCAGAGGATTCGGTTGGCTGCATAGTTTCCGTTTCCTCGGAGATCCCCGGCACAGCTTCCTCATCTTCCACAGTTGGATTTGAATCGCTGGAACTTAAATTTGTGCGTTCGGTGCAGGCAGATAACAGGAGACAAACAGCGAGAAACAATAAAACAAGGCGAGTCCCATTCATAAAATTCTCCTTTCTTTTTCTTTATACTACCAATATAACACAAAAAGAAAAAAAGAGGAAGAACAAAAAAAGGAGGCGTTGCCTCCTTTTTTGCGGTAAAGCTTAGTATCCGATGACGAGGTACAGGACCAATCCCACGACGCCGGTGCCGGCCATGACCCAGATGGGGTTTAGCTTCCATTTGCGCAGAACCAGCAATGCACCGACAAACAGTACGGCGGCGATCCAATCCAGGTCCGCCGGGTTGAGCGAAGCTGCGGCGCCGTTCCAGAGCGCAGTCACCAAAATAGAGACGCCGGCAGAGGCGATCATCGCAACCACAGCCGGGCGCAGGCCGCCCAACACGCCCTGTACCACCGAGAGGGTGCGGTAGCGGTAGTAGACCCAGGCTAGTGTGAGCACGATGATGCAGGACGGAAAGACGCAGCCGATGGTGGCGGTGATGGCTCCCGGCAGACCGGCGATGCGGGTGCCCACAAAGGTGGCAGAGTTGATGGCGATGGGGCCGGGGGTCATCTGGGAGATGGTGATGATGTCCACAAATTCCGACATGGAGAGCCAGCCGTGCAGGTCGACTACCTGGTGTTGGATCAGGGGCATAGCCGCATAGCCGCCGCCGATGCTGAACAGGCCGATCTGGAAAAAGCTCCAAAAAAGTTCAAGCAATACAGTCATCGTTATTCACCCGCCTTTCCGTTTTTCTCATCGTGCAGGGTGGCAACCAGTCCAATGACAGCACAGACAAGGATAATGAGGATGACATTTACATCGAAGAAGCAGGCGGCGACAAACGAGCCGAACATGATGGCGATGGGAAGCCAGAGCTTTTTCTTGAGCACATCCCACCCCATCGTGATGACGACGTCAGCGATGACGGCGGCCACGCCTGCCTGCATGGCGCGCAGCACCAGTTTTACAATTAGGCTGTTTTGAAAGGCGGTGTAGGCCACCGAAATGACCGACAGGATAATCAACGGGGGCAGTACGGTGCCGATTACGGTGACCAGCGCTCCGAGCAATCCCGCCAGGCGGTAGCCGATCAGGATGGAGGCGTTGACTGCGATGGCGCCGGGGGAGGACTGTGCGATGGCGGTCAGATCGAGCATCTCCTCTTCCTCAATCCAATGGTACTGCTCTACAAACTTTTTGCGCATCAGGGGAATGATGACATATCCACCGCCAAAGGTGAAGGCACTCAGGTAGAAGGTGGAGAAAAAAAGTTTGCAGTAGAAGGATAGATCCTTTTTCATCCAAATACATCTCCGTTTCTTTTTGGAAATTGGTGTGATAAGGCTATTATAAAAAAAATTTATCTTTCTGTCGAGATGGTACAACATATTCTACAAACTTTTTAAGATCAAATCTACAGAACATACAAAGAAATTGACGGATAGGCGCAAAAATAGTATCATAGAAAAAGTCAAATGTTTTGTCTTTGAAAGGAGAAAGAGAGATGGCTTTTACCAGCTCGATCTTTTTATTTGTGTTTTTCCCGCTGTGCCTGATCTGCTATTATCTGGCGGCAGCACTGGAGAGGGGGGCAGCGGCGCTGCGCCGCCTGCGCCTGCCCGACCTGTTTTTGGTGGGGGCAAGCCTTGTCTTTTATGCCTGGGCAGCCTTTGATGGCGCGCTGTGGCTTGTGGGATATGTGCTGCTTGTCTTTTTGCTGGGTCAGGTGATTGCGAGGATGCCCAAAGGCACGCCGGCAAGGCTGCTTGCGGCGGGGTGTTCGGTGCTGGTTGTGGTGCTGATGCTCCTATATTTTAAGTACTACAACTTTTCTGTCACCTCCTTTAACCGCCTGTTCTCCCTTTCGGTGCCGACCCGCAGCATTGTCGCCCCGTTGGGCGTGTCCTTTATCACCTTCTCTGCGGTCTCCTACTTTGTCGATATTTCCCGCACAGACGCGAAGGCGGGAAGCCTTTTGGATACGGCGCTGTATCTGACCTTTTTTCCAAAGGTGATTTCCGGGCCGATCGCCCAGTGGAAGGACTTTGCTCCCTATGTGCGCTGCGGTGAGCGCCATTTTGAGAGCGCACTCTTTTTGCAGGGCCTCAACTGCATCATCATTGGCTTTGCCAAAAAACTGATCCTGGCGGATATCTTTGGGGCGCTGATTGCAGAAATTGAAGGTAACCTCAACGTCGGGATGGATCAGCCCACAGCATGGGGCGTTGCCTTTTTATACATGTTGCAGATCTACTACGACTTTTCCGGATACTCAGATATTGCCCTTGGGTTGGGGGAGCTGTTCGGCATCCAGATGAAGGAAAACTTTCATTTCCCATATCTCTCCCAGTCGATCACCGAATTCTGGCGCCGCTGGCACATTTCGTTGGGTACCTGGTTTCGGGAGTACCTCTATATTCCACTGGGCGGCAACCGCAAGGGAAAAAACCGCACCCTGCTCAACCTCTTTGTTGTCTTTTTAGTCACCGGCATCTGGCACGGGGCGGGATACAACTACATCCTGTGGGGCATCATCAACGGCGTATTCATTGTGCTGGAGCGCTGTGTCCGCGATCAGGAATGGTATCAAAAAATTCCCAAAACGATCAAGTGGCTGTTTACCATGTTTGTTGTCCTGATGAGCTGGCAGGTGTTCCGGCTGGAGGGCATGGGGGAGATTGCGCAGTTCTTCGGCATTCTATTTGGAACGGTCAAGTTTTCTGCGATCAACTTTACCTGGCAGTATTACTTTGATGCGCGCATAATTGTGCTGGCAGTCATCGCAACAGTCGGAGCGGTTGCGCTCGATGCCGGATGGGCAAAAAAGCTATCCGCAAAAATTCAGTCGAGTGTGCCGCTGTTCTGTGTCGCGCAGGTTGCACTCTTGCTGCTCGGGGTGCTGTCGGTGATGTGTATGATCAATTCGACCTACAGCCCGTTCATCTATTTCCAATATTAAGGAGGGGAGAATCAGTTGAAAAAATTACAAATAGTATTTATCGCTCTCTTCTTTTTTCTGTTGGCTTTGCCGCTAGTCTTTTTTAACTGGGAAGAAAATGTGGTCTCCCAGATCGACAACCGACAGCTCACCAACAATCCTTTCGGCCCCAACGCCGAGCCGGGAGCGGATTTGACTGCGACGCTGGAAAGCTATGTACAGGACCGCATCGGTTTCCGCGATCAGATGATACTGGGCTACACCCTGCTCAACGACCAGCTCTTCCACAAGATGATTCACCCACTGTACGAGTACGGCAAGGATGGATATGTCTTTTTTAAGCAGAAACAAAATGTTCAGTACAGCGACTACCATACCGACTTTGCCGAGATGCTCGCAGCCATCCAAGACTATTGTCAGGCGCGGGATGTGCCGCTTCTCTTTGTCTTTGACCCGGAAAAAGCGGCAATTTATACCGACAAGCTGCGCGACGGCATCCACTATGACCGCAGCTGGGTGCAGCAGTTTGAGCAGAAGCTGGACGAGCTGGGGGTCAACTACATCGACAACACCCAGCTGTTAAAGGACAAGCGAGCCGAGGGCGAGCAGGTGTTCAATGCAGTTTATAACGCCGGCCACTGGAATGATCTGGGCGCCTTCTATGGGGTAAATAACATCCTGGAGACGCTCTCCAGCTTTTTCCCCTCCATCCAGCCCAATGAGTTGAGCGACTTTGCCATCACGCAGACGCTGCAAGAGACGCTGCTTTCCTCCCAGTTCCCCATCCACGAGTACGAGCCAACCTTCGGGCGGCTGTGCGAATTGGAGGTGAAGACCGACGAGTACGACGCGGAGGTCAAGCGCAACAGCCAGCACCGCGGTTTTGGCTACTTTGTCAATCCCGAGAATGTAGCGGCGGGTGCGCCCAAGACGCTGGTTTTCCAGGGCAGCTATATGAACGAGATGGGCTTTAAGTTTTTGCAGACCGGTTTAGGCGAATATATCTATGTCCACAACTACGAGAACCTGATGGATTTTGACTACTATTTTAACATCTTCCAGCCGGAGTGTGTGGTGGTGGAGGTGGCCGAGTACACCGTCAACAGCGGTTACTTTAACGCCGAACGGGTGGAGAATTTCTCACTCCCGCCCGTCCTTACCCAGGACAGTGCGGCACAGCAGGCGGACAAGCAGAGCCTTTCCCCACAGATTGTGGAGGGGGAGCGCCTTTCCACCCTGACTGTCACCCTGCCGGAAGAAACCCAGCACGCCTACCTGCTCTGCCAGGGAAAGACCTTCGACCTCATACCAGGTGAGCAAGGATGGCAGGCGACGGTGGAGAAGGAAAATCTGTCAGAAGATTATGTTATCGTCACTGTGAGCGGAGATGGCCAGCAGATACAATACCAATAAAACAGAAAAAAATCCGGGAAGGAATATTCCCGGATTTTTTTGTACCCCGATATTGAAAAGGGCAGTGGAAGGATAAAAAACTGCGCCAGAGGATAAGGGGAAAAACATAGCAGCACTCAAGATAGAATAAAGCACAACAACAATTAGGTGAGAAACAAACCGAATGTACCATACTCCAATCCGCCTGCGAAAAGCTCTTCCCGGTTCTACCCCCGGACATCCCCTCATATACATGTATCGGAAACCAACATGGGAAGGACGGTATATGTGATGAACAACACAGAGGAAAAACGCAGTGCCGGAGCGCACAACCTGATTTTGGAGGAGAGAGGAAACCTGACCATCACCGGGGTGGAGGATGTGGACAGCTTTGACGAAGAGACGGTGGTGGTCTACACCGGCCTGGGAGAGCTGACCGTGCGGGGAGAAGGGCTGCACATCAACAAGGTTGACCTGGAAGCGGGGGAGCTGACGCTGGAGGGACAGATCGACGAGCTCAGCTATGCCGACCAACCGGCGGCACGCGGCGGCCTCTTTGCGCGGCTGTTTCGCTAGATGATGACCGGAATTACCCTGGCGTATGAGACACAGCTTTTTTTGTGGTCCATTGCGCTGGGGGCAGCTCTCTCGCTGCTTTACGACCTGCTTCGGGTGCTGCGTGCACAGACAAAGCACCGTGCAGCGGCGATCTCTCTGGAGGACACGCTGTATTTCCTTTTGTTTGCAGCCATCACCTTCGGCTTTTCGCTCAAAATTAACAGCGGGCAACTGCGCGGGTATATCCTGCTTGGAGAGGGGTTGGGCTGGGGACTGTGGCACCTGACCATTGGACGCGGGGTTGTGCAGGTGCTGGGGTGGGTCGCACAGCTGCTTAGACGTATCCTTCGCGGTGTGCTGCGAATTTTGCTTTTCCCATTCTATTGCATTCTGCGCCCGCTTGTGAAACTGGCACGGCTTTTGTCGGCAAGATTGCGAATTTTTTTAAAAAAAGTTTTGCAAACCCAGAAATATAACTTGAAACGAAAGCAACTCCTGTTGTATAATCTAAATAGTCGATTTCAAAATAAGCGGCAGGAAGGGGAAAGCGCCGATGGCAGTCAAAAAGAAAAAACACAGCGGAAATAGGCTTTTGTTTGCAGCGTTGGTTGTCTTTGTGGCGGTATGCTCCTTCAAGATTGTGGGCACGCAGATGGAGGTTTCGGCAAAGCAATACCAGCTCCAGCAGCTTGAGGAGAGCATCCAGCAGCAGCAAAAGCTCAACGATGAATTGCAAAATCAGCTGGACAAGGGAAAGAGCGACCAGAGCGATATGATCGGCAAGGTCGCCTATGAACAGTACGGATACGGTTATCCAGACGAGCACATCTATATTGATAGTCAGGCAAGCTGACGGAAGTTTTGAGGAGGACGCAGTAGAAGTTATGCAGTTAGCGATTGGAGATATTCTGGAAGGAAAGGTGACCGGCATCACCAAGTTCGGCGCTTTTGTAGATCTGGGAGAGGGAAAAACCGGTATGGTGCACATCTCCGAGGTGTCCACAGACTATGTAGAGGACATTTCCCAGTACCTCAAAAAGGATCAGGTGGTCAAAGTCAAGGTCATCAACATAACGGACGAGGGCAAGATCAGCCTGTCGATCAAAAAGGCAATGCCTAAGCCGCAATCTTCCGAACAGGAGCGATCTGCCCGACCGGCGGGCCAAAAGGGCCGTCCGCGCAATTTTGGCAACAAGCGCTATGAAAACAATAAGCGTCCGTTCAATCCTCAGCAGATCAGCAGCTATGAATGGAATCCGCACCGCAACGAAAATGCCTCCTTTGAGGATATGCTCAACAAATTTAAGCAGACCAGCGACGACAAGATGTCCGATCTGCGCAAATATCGCGGCGAGGTCAAACGCGGCTCCGCAAACCGCCGTTCTCGTCAGGACTAAAAACAACACATCGATTGCAAAAGGGGAAGCCGCAAGGCTTCCCCTTTTTGATGGAGGAAATAGAGGATGGAATACGATTGGCGTCCGGTGATGCAACAGGTGGTTTGCCGCTTTCAACGGGAGATGGGGGAAAATCTGGTGGGGATCTATCTGCACGGATCGGCAGCTTTCGGCTGCGTGGGAGAGGGCAGCGATCTCGACTTTATCGCGGTGGTGCAAAATCCCCCCATGCAGTTGCAAAGACAAAACCTCATCCGCTCCCTCATGGAGCTGGAAGCGCAGGCCCCCCGAAAGGGGATCGAGATGAGCGCGGTGCTGTTGCAGCACTGTGTGCAATTTAGCTATCCGACCCCCTATCAGATGCACTATTCCCCCATGCACCGCGCAGCATACCAGCAGGATCTGGCCGGTTGCTGCCGTCGTATGCAGGGGGTGGACTACGATCTCGCAGCCCACTTTACGGTGATTCGAAAGGTGGGGATTGTGCTGTGTGGAAAGCCAATCGTGGAAGTCTTTGGAGAGGTGCCGTGGGAAGCGTATCTGGACAGCATTGATCGGGACATCGCAGACGCGGAGCAATCGGTTTGTTGCTGTCCGCTCGATACAACCCTCAATCTTTGCAGAGTGCTGGCGGCGGCGCGTGCAGGATTGGTACTCTCCAAAGAGCAGGGTGCACGATGGGCACTGGAGCAGATGCCACAGTACAGCGC